>Ga0209036_1000603_pt1 | contig 15729 bp, 12 predicted proteins | sample MarorgKNORR_S2LV_3_FD_188222 | JGI IMG/M metagenome (GOLD analysis project Ga0209036, IMG submission 188222) | Marine microbial communities from the Southern Atlantic Ocean, analyzing organic carbon cycling - DCM_A/KNORR_S2/LV (SPAdes) (version 2) | ecosystem: Environmental > Aquatic > Marine >... | reverse complement strand
TGTCGTGTCAAAACAAGAGATTTAGGGTTGTTGCTTTTAGTAAAAATATATTGATAAGCATACTGTACCTCTATGCTATTTGCTGGTCTAATAACATCTACTCCCGGTATGAGTCTTAAAGACATTAGGTGTTCAACAGGTTGATGAGTGGGACCGTCCTCACCAAGATAAATTGAATCATGAGTAAAGATATAAACAGAATTAAGATTCATTAGAGATGCCAGTCTTATGCTAGGTCTCATATAATCTGAAAATACTAGAAATGTTGACCCATAACTAATTAAATTACTGTGTAAAGTAATCCCATTTACAACTGCTGCCATTGCATGTTCTCGAATTCCAAATTCAATTGACTGTCCGCTTCTGTTTTGATGTGAATAAATTGAATTTGAGATTATTTGTTTAGTAGAAGCAGCAAGGTCTGCGGATCCTCCAAGTATGAATCTATTTGATTCTCCTATGGATTTTAAAACCTCACTTCCCGTCACCCTTGTTGCTTTTCTGTCATACTTTTGTGAATGGCTAAATTCAATTTTTTTATTATTAAATTCATTCCATAAAATAGCAAAATCATCATTAGTTTTTATCTTTTCTTCAAGTAAAGATACCCACTCGTCATGTTTGCCATTATCCATATCTCTTTTTTCATTGAAGTAATCGTAAATTTCTTGAGAGTGATCAAATGCATCCCTTGTCCAACCTAAGTTTTCTAGGAATTGTTCCATTTCATCGCTACCTAGAGGTGAACCATGTACTCCGCTAGTATTTTGCTTATTAGGAGAATGCTTTCCGATAGTGCTTTTAGCTATTATTAAAGATGGTTTTGAGGTGTTATCTCGAGCGTCCTTGACAGCATTAATAATCTGATTTTCATCGTGTCCATCTATTTCTTGAACATGCCAACCAAGAGATTGAAATTTTGCACTTTGATCAGTGACTGATACTTTTTCTACATTCCCATCAATAGATATATTGTTATCGTCAAAAATATAAATTAATTTTCCTAATTTCCAAAGACCTGCCAATTCAGCAGCTTCAAATGAAACCCCCTCCATTAAATCACCATCGGAAACTATTCCATATACATAATGATCTATGATTTCATTTCCAAAAATATCTGATAAATATGTCTCTGCAAGTGCAAGACCAACTCCTGTTGCAAAACCCTGTCCTAAAGGTCCAGTTGTTATATCAATTCCAATATCTACATCTAGCTCAGGGTGGCCAGCAGTCTTAGAATTTAATTGTCTAAAATTCTTCATGTCATCAACAGAAATATTAAAACCATTGAAATGCAGTAAGCTATAAAGCAATGCTGACCCATGTCCAGCACTAAGAACAAATCGATCTCTATTTATCCAGTTAGGATTTCTATTAGAAATTTTTAAAAAGTTTTTGAATAATACAGTTCCTACATCTGCCATTCCTAAAGGCATACCCGGGTGTCCAGAATTTGCTTTCTCGACAGATGAAGCTGAAAGGACTCTAATGGATTTAGTTACTTTATCAAACACAGATTAAGTATATAAGAATCTAGGCAGACGCAAAAGAATCTTTTGCATGATATGAAGATCTTACTAGTGGACCGGATTCAACATGTGGTATGCCGAATGACTCACCAAGTAATTTATAATCTTCAAATTCTTCAATTGGCGCATACCTATCAATCGGTCTATGTTTTGCTGTTGGTCTTAAATATTGACCTATAGTAACAATATCAATATCAATTTTAGATAGGTCTTTCAAAACTGAGATAACTTCATCTTTAGTTTCACCCATCCCAACAATTAATCCGGTTTTTGTTTTCCCCATAAACCCTTGCTTCTTGACATATTCGAGAAGAGACAATGACCTTCCATAAGACGCCGCGGTTCTTATTTCCCTTTGTAGTCTCGGTACAGTTTCTAAATTATGATTAAATACCTCAGGAGCAGCAAAAAGAATATTGTCTATTGCTGACCTCAATCCTTTAAAATCTGGAACCAAGACTTCGACATTACATTTTTCATTTAATTCTTTTACAGCGCGAATTGTATCTGCAAAAAACAATGACCCTCCATCATCAAGGTCATCTCTATTAACGGAAGTAATAACAGCATGTGACAACTGCATAGCTTTTACACTTTCTGCAACCCTGCTTGGTTCATCTAAATCAAGTTGACCTGGCTTACCAGTTTTAACATCACAGAAGCCACAAGCTCGTGTGCAAACATCACCCATTATCATAAATGTTGCAGTTCCCATTGACCAGCATTCATATATATTTGGGCACGAAGCTTCTTCACATACTGTATTTAATTTTTTCTCGCTTAATAAGTTTTTCAAATTGATGTAATCATTTCCTAAGTTTGCTTTAACCTTCATCCATTCAGGCCTTTTAGGTTCATTTGGTAAGACTCCCTTTATTGTTATTGGAATAATATTTTTATTGGGTTTAAACACTCCCCTTTTAACCATTTCATCAATATTGAATTCTTTAGTTGTCTTCAATTGTTTAGGAGTAAATTGAGAAAACTGTTTATCTATTTTTTCATATTTGAAAATGTTCTCAAAATTTTTAGAAATTACACTTGATACATCTTCAAAAGAAATTTGATTATTAAATTGATGAATGGAACTCATTTGTTCAGATTCATTACCGCATGGGTTTATCAAATTAAAACCTTCAAGATTGTCAAAAATATTTAATGAAAAACCATGATAAGTAGTCCATTTACTTACCTTAATTCCAATCGAAGCAATTTTGCCAACAGAGGTCCAAACACCTGTATCGTCTTCTTTAGTAAAAGAATCTATAGAAAACTCATTTAGAGTATCAATGATTACATTTTCTAATGACCTCACAAAGGGCAGTATTTTTTTTGGATCAGAAAGTCTAACAATTGGATAACCAATTAATTGACCTTCACCATGATAGGTAATGTCTCCTCCCCTATCAGTTTCAAAAAAATCTATTCCTCTATTATTTAGCTCTTCTTCAGAAACTAGTAAATTATTCTTGTTTGCAGAACGTCCTGAAGTTATAACCCCATCATGTTCAAGAAGCAATAAATAATCATCATTACTATTATTTTGTGAAACTGATTTATGAATTCCTAGCTGAAGGTCGTAAGCTTCCAAATAAGGTAATTTTCCAAGCCAACGAATATTGAGATTTCTCAATCTAATTCCTGTGACCAATCAGTATTCTCTAACCTTTCCTTAATAAAATTAAGAAATAATAACGCTACGGAACCATCAAATACCCTATGGTCCCATGTAATACTCAAAATACCAGTGTGTCTTATTGCTATAGAATCGGATCCATCTTGTGCTTGAACAACAACTGGTCGTTTCTTAACTGATTCTGTTGAAAGGATTGCAACATTTGGTTGATTAATTATTGGGGATGTTAAAAATGAATTAAATGAACCATTGTTAGATACAGTAAAAGTACTTCCACTTACATCATCTAAACCATATTTTCCATCTCTTAATAATTTGGAAGTCTCAGAAATCTTTCTGGCTATTCCTTTTAAATTAAACGAATCAGCCTCTTGAAGGGTTCCAACCAATAATCCCTCTTGATTTAAGTCAACAGCAATTCCTAGGTTGATATGATTATGAATTTCATGAATACCATTTTCTAAATCAAAAGAACTATTTACTACGGAGTACTCCCTCAAGGCCGAAATTGTAGCAAGAGAGATGAAAGGAAGATAAGTTAGTGAAAAGCCATTTTCTTCCTTAAATTTTGCTTTATGTTTTGCTCTTACAATTTCAATATTCTCAAAATCTACCTCAATAGAAGTCATCACATGTGCAGAAGTTTGCTTTGACATAACCATGTTTTCAGCAATTCTTTTCCTAAGTCTTGAAATGCTATTTGAAGACTCTTTAGTTAATGTTGCTTTCTCTTTTTCCTGTGGGAGCTGTTCATCAATCTTTTCTGTAGAGATTACGCCCTGACCTGATGAAATAATTTTTTCAATATCTTGTCTTTTAATCCTTCCGTTTTTACCAGTGCCCTGAACTTTTTCAAGATCTATATTGTGTTCAGAGGCAAGTTTTCTGACAACTGGTGATAATTTAAGATTTTGTTTCTCCTTCGGTGTCTTTACAATATTAGGATTTTGTACCTCGTCAACATCAGGATTTGGATCTTGAATATTATCTTCTTTTGGCTCTTCTTTAGGAGGGGTGTCATTTGTTTTTGTTTTATCTCCATCCAATTCAAGAAGAGAAGCTCCTACTTCTACAGTTTCACCTTCTTCTACTAGTAAATTACTGACTGTTCCGTTAAATGGTGAGGGTACTTCTGTATCAACTTTGTCAGTAGAGATTTCCAATATTGGATCATCTTCCTTAACTTCGTCTCCTACCTTAACTAGCCAACGAAGAATTGTGCCTTCTGTTACTGTTTCACCAAGCTGTGGCATTGTCACTATTTGACTCATTACTTTATTGTAATTCCTTCAGGGCTTTTACTACTTTTTCAACACTAGGAATAAATGCATCTTCTAAAACAGGTGCAAAAGGTATATGAGTATTTGGAGGAGTTACCTTAAGTATTGGGTTATCAAGATTCCAAAAACCTTTTTCGGCGACTACTGAAGAAATTTCAGAAGCAATTGATGAAAATGGTACATCCTCTTGCAAGATGCACAAATTAGATGTTTTTTCAACAGAGTTTAAAATTATTTCCTCATCAAGTGGAACAATTGTTCTTATATCAATCACTTCAACTGAAATATTTTCTTTCGAGATAACTTCAGCAGCCTCATTAGCAACAGGAACCATTCCAGACCAAGTAACCAATGTTATATCTGTACCTTGTCTAACTACTTTTCCTTTACCAATCTCTACTTCATAAAGACCCAGTGGAACCTCCATTTTCAAATCAGGTTTTCTATAAAGCTTTTTGTGTTCTAAGTACATTACTGGATTAGGGTCATTAACAGCTGCAACCAAAAGTCCTTTTGCATCATATGGATTGGATGGAGCAACAACTCTTATACCTGGATGATGTGCCAGTAACGACTCTGGACTGATAGAGTGAAAGGGTCCAGATCGAGTTCCAGCACCAGTAGGGCCTCGAACAACCATTGGTACAGATTTACCAGCTTTCCAGTAGTACTTAGCGGCTTCAGTTGTAATCTGGTCAAGAGCAGGATATACAAAATCATAAAATTGTAATTCAACTATTGGCTTTTTACCAGCAAGAGCTGCTCCGACAGCAGCACCCGTAAACCCTCCTTCAGAAATTGATGTATCAATAACTCTGAAAGGCCCATATTTATTAAACAAACCTTTCGTTGCCTTAAATGCACCTTCAAAAACTCCTATGTCTTCGCCCATCATGAATACATTTTCATCATTTTCCATCAACTCATCTAATCCATTTGTTATAGCTTCTATATAATTCATTGTTTTTGTATTATTTTCATCATTAGAAATAGTTGGAGTTGTTCTGTCAGCAAACATATCTTCGACTTCATTAATAGGATCAGGATCGTCTTGAGTTTTAGCCCACTCTAAAGCTTCCCTTATTTCAGCTTCTAAATCTTCAGCTAAGCTTACAAACTGTTCGGTTGAAAATAAACCTTCCTCAACCAAGGAGTCTTCAAATCTGGCAATTGGGTCCCTCTTCATCCAAAAGTCTCTAACTTCTTCATTTACATATTCAGCAGGATCATGACCAGCATGACCATAATGTCTAAACGTTACTAATTCAATTAAAGATGGCCCATTTCCTTCTCTTGCACTTTCGCATGCTTCATGCATGACATCAATAACTTCATAAATATCATTTCCATCAATAATTTTTGCCGGTATTCCATAACCGGCTGCTCGGTCAGCAACATTTGGAGTACCAAACTCAGTTTCATTTGGTGAAGAGTAAGCAAATTGATTATTTTGAACAGTAAATACAACTGGAAGATTTAATACACCTGCCATGTTGATGCTTTCGTGCCAAGTTCCAGTAGCTGTTGCTCCTTCACCACAGTTTGCCACAGCGACAACACCAGATCCACTTTGTTGAGAGGCAAGTGCCCAACCTACAGCAACTGGTGCTGAATCAGGCAAAGGAGAGACAACCATTAAAGTTCCTTTATCAACAACACCGAAGTGGCTATTTCCATCTCTACCTTTTGATGGTCCATCATGTTTACCGAAAAAATTCAGTGCAATTTCTTTAAGAGTTACTCCCTTTTTAATTTGTACTCCAAGATCTCTATGTGTACCTCCGAAAATGTCTTTTTCATTCATTCCAGCTGCTATTCCAGCCATTGAGGCTTCTTGTCCAATACCTGGATATACCGCTCCACTTAATTGACCACCTTTATACATCTTCAGTAATCTATCTTCGAGTAACCTTTGGGTTTTCATTGATTTATAAATATCCCACAGCTGATCTTTAGATAACGATGCTGAATACCCTTTACGTGTAATTTTTTCAATCTGCATTAATGTAACCCCTTACCATTCAAACTTAATAATGATTCTCCAATAGCTTCACTCAGTGTTGGATGTGCATGTATGAATTCTGAAGCTTCACTTGGTAAGGCTTCCCAACCTACCATATACATAAGTTCATGTATCATCTCGCCAGCAGCAGGTCCACAAACGCTAGCCCCAATGATAGGTCCATCTTCTTCTGAGTAAACTTTAACGATACCTTGGTTTTGGTTTTGAATTAATGCTCTACCTATACCTGCAAAGCTATGTTGAGCTTGTTTTATGCCTATACCCTGTTCTTTAGCTGTGTCAGAGTTTATTCCTACTTCAGCAAGCTCCGGTCTTGTATAAACTACATATGGTATAGCTTTGTAATTAATTGGACTACTTTTACCTGTAGCGATATGGGTAACAGCACTAATTGCTTCTGCAAAAGCAACATGTGCAAGTTGAGGAGTTCCAGAAACTATATCCCCCAAAGCATAGATATTTGATACATTAGTCTGAAGCGTTTCTAAATTTACCTCTATATAACCGTTACTTGACTTAATGCCATTTTTATCTATTCCAATATTTTCAGTAAGCGGAGATCTTCCTACGGCAACTAGTACACAATCAAATTCAGCATTTTCTTCATCTGAGAAAACTACTTTTGAATCTTTTATTTCTGTCACTGAAGTAGATAGTTTGAAATCAACACCACGTTTAGTAAGTTGTTTTCTTAGCTCTCCTGATGTTCTTTTATCTAAGCCTGGAAGTATTTCTTTTGCTAATTCAACGACTGTAACTTCCGAACCCAAATCATTCAAAAGACTGGCAAATTCACAACCAATTGCTCCTGCACCAATTACGCAAACTTTTTTTGGCGGCTCTTCCCAATTGAGAGCTGTATCTGATGTAATAATAAATTTTTCATCAACTTTAATATTTGGTATTTCTCGTGGTTTAGATCCGGTTGCTATAAGAATAAAGTCTGAAGTAATATCAACCTCATCACCATCTTGTTTTTTTACATTTACTGTATTTTTATCTTTAATTGACCCCCAGCCTTCTACTACGGTTACCTTTTTAGACTTAAGTAACATTCCAATACCACTAACTAATTTATTAACAGTATCAAATCTCTTCTGGGCAGTTTGCTGCCAGTTAATGTTTTTATCTTTAATTTCAATACCAAATTCATTTGATGTATCTATTTCGTGATTAAGTTCAGCTACATGAAGCCAATATTTTGCTGGTATGCACCCTCGATTTAAACAGGTTCCACCTAGAGTATCTGACTCAATCAGTGTTACCTCTATATCAAAATTAGTTGCATAGAGAGCAGCAGCGTATCCAGCCGGCCCTCCACCAATTATGGTTAATTTTTTCAAATTACCTCTTTCCAGATAGGGTTTCTATCTAATCGAGATAATAACTACATTCTATTTTGGGGTTCCCAAGAAAAATGATTATTGTTATTTCACCTTTCAATTTACTAAACTTTAGATAAAGTTCAAAATTAAGATTGCGTTTAAAATCGTTACAATGTAACTATGCAAACTAGACATTTAATTATCGCCTCATTGATAACAGGTTTATTCATATTGGTATCTTTTGGCATATGGCTAATAACATTCTAATTTTATGGCATTGAAAATAAAAAATGGAATATACCACATTCCCTTAGAGCTTCCTTGGAGCTCTCCGGGTTTTGTAAATGTGTATTTAATTGATGACACAGATGGTTTTATTATGATTGACTGTGGAGTTAACGGAGATCATTATTTTGAACTTCTTTCTAAAAAATTTCGTGAAATAAATATAAAATTTAATGAAATCAAATTATTAATTGGTACCCATATGCATTCTGACCATATTGGTTTATCTGAAAAAATAAGAGAGGAAGGTATTCCATTTGCTTTGTATGAAAATTCAATTGATTTTTTGGATAAATACAATGATTGGACTATTCGCTTTAAAGAATTAAAAGATTATGCAATTACACAAGGTGCCCCAAAAAGTTTTGTCAATAGTATTTCTGAAATACAAACACCTATTTATGCAGGGAAAGTAAGTAGACCTGATGTTCTCCTTGAAGAGGGGAGAATAAAAAATCTTAATCGAGATATAGAAACGTTATTTACACCAGGTCATGACATTACTGAAATCTCATTACACGATACAGCTTCAAAAATTATATTTTCAGGAGACCATATACTTCCAAAAATTACGCCATTTATTCCAACTGAAAGTAAAGACAGTGATATGTTGGCAAAATATACTGAATCCTTAGACAAGGTTGAGAAAATAAAACACGATATAATTGCACCTGGACATGGTGATTTAATTTCAGAACCACATAATCGTATAAAGCAAATGAAACTTCATCATAAGCGACGTTCTGAAAAAATTTTAACAATACTTGAAGAGAAAAGCTTTACTGGATGGGAAATGGTAAATAATGTCTTTCCAAGAAAGTTGGATGATATGAATTTACGATTAGCTTTCCAAGAAACTATGGCTCACTTAAAATATCTTGAAAACTTAGGAAAGGTTAAGCAAGAAGAAATACATAATATCTCCCACTGGTCAAAGACTAAAGAGGTTTAAAACCCCTATTTTTAGCTTCATCTAAAGAATCTGGCGAAAAGGATTGGATTAAATTTAATCCAATGTAATCAGTTTCACCTATTTTATTATTTAGTTTTTCGAACTGTAACTGATTATCACAATCATAAACCTTCATATTTAACCTAAGACCAACATATCTGTGATGTTCAAACCGATTTAGTCTATTCAAATTACAGGCTCAATAATTCAGCAATTCTATCTCTTGCTAATTTTGGTGTTCCTAAAAGTAGTGAATCAGATTTTGCCTTTTTAAAATATAAATGTGCAGGGTGTTCCCAAGTAAAACCTATTCCTCCATGAACTTGAATATTGTCACCAGCTAATTTATTAAATACTTCTGAACAATATGATTTTGCTATTAGAGAACTCATTTCCATTTCTAAGCCATCACTTAAATCTGTTCTTACTGCACTGTATGCAACTGATTTAGCACTTTCCAACTGAAGTAACATATTTGCACATATATGTTGAATTGCTTGAAAAGATCCTATAGGTCTTCCAAATTGGATTCTTTCCTTTGCGTATGTTGTCGACATATCAAGACACGCTTGAGAGCCTCCAACTTGTTCCATGGCAAGAAAACTAAGTGCAATGTTTTTAACTTTTTCCCATACATCTAATGTATCTGAAGACTCAATCATTATATGATGTTCTTCTATCTTGATATCTGACATAGATAATTCACACATTGGTCTAGTTTGATCTAATGAGGTTGTTTCTTTAATATCTAAGCCTTCTGACCCTTTTGAAAGTAAGATCATTTTAAAAGAGTCATTATATTTTGCCAGTATTGCAAAATAATCAGAAACATCTCCAAACATAACATATTTTTTTGTTCCATTAAGCACATAGCCTTCGCTATTTTTAACTAAATTTGTATGTAAATTGTCATGATCAATTGAATATTTATCATTTTCATAGATTGCAAAAGTGCCAATCTTGTCTCCAGTGATAATTTCTGGAAGAATCGAATTTTTTATCTCATCATTAGAATTTAGAATTAAATTCTTAAAAACAACTCCAGAACTAAAGACAGGGACTATTGGCATGTAATAACCAAGAGCTTCTGAAAGAATTGAAGTATCCGTTAAGGAAAAACCTAGACCTCCATCTGATTCAGGAACATCAAGTCCTAGCCAACCCTGCTCTAATACTAGCTTCCAAATCTTTTCATCAATTCTACAATTTTCATCAACTTTTTGAATTGTATCGAGTAAATCAATATTCTCTTTTAGTAACTTTGTCGAATTTTCTTTTATGTCGTTTTGTATATCACTTAATGTAAATTGCATTATCTAATTGTAATTTTTTATTTTTATTTCGCTAATCATATTCAAGTTGTTTTCAATCATAATTACTATAGATATATGTTAAAAATTAAAAATTTACATGCAAGTGTTGAAGGCGTTGAAATATTAAGAGGTGTCGATTTAAATATTAACCCAGGTGAAGTACACGCAATTATGGGCCCTAATGGTTCAGGAAAATCTACACTAGCAAATGTTGTAATGGGTAACCCAGTTTATGAAATTACAAAAGGAAGTGTTGAGTTTGAAGGAAATGACATAACTGAAGAGCCTGTTGACAATAGGGCAAAGCTTGGTATTTTTTTAGCTTTTCAATATCCTGAGTCCATACCCGGTGTAACAATTGTAAACATGCTCAAAACAGCATTAACAAATATTGAGGGAACAGAATATACTACATTAGAACTTCGGTTAAAAGTTGCAGAAGCCATGGAGCAGTTAGGTCTCACAGCAGACTTTGCTGATAGATATTTAAATGAGGGATTTTCTGGAGGCGAAAGAAAAAGAAATGAAATATTACAATTAGCAGTCCTTAATCCTAAATTAGCTGTATTAGATGAAACTGATTCTGGTCTTGATGTTGATGGACTTAAAGTAGTTGGTGAAGGTGTATCGAAATTGAAAACAAGTGATAAAGGATACTTAGTTGTAACACACTATCAGAGATTACTTCAGTATATAAAACCTGATTTTGTTCACGTTTTTGTAGATGGCACTATCGTGGAATCAGGTGGTCTAGAACTATCTAACAAGCTCGAAGAACAAGGTTATGAATCCTATTTATGAAACAAGTAAGCAAAATTAAAAAAGACTTCCCTATTTTTCAAAGATTAATTAATGGGAAAGAACTTACTTATCTTGATTCAGGTGCCACTTCCCAAAAGCCGAACATTGTTATAGATTCTATGTCAGAAGTCTATAAACAAAATAATGCAAATGTCCATAGAGGTACATATGTCTTGTCTTCTGAGACAACAACTAAATACGAAGATGTTAGAAATAAATTTAAAAAATTTATCAATGCAAATTCACCAGATGAAATTGTTTTTACAAAAGGATGTACTGAAGGATTCAATTTACTTGCTAACTCTTTATGTAAAAACTTATCAGAAGGTGATGAAATCCTACTTTCAGAAATTGAACATCACGCAAATATAATTCCATGGCAAATGGCTTCAGATAGATATGGACTAATAATCAAATATGTAAATGTTGATGATAATTTTAATTTAGATATGAACCATCTAGAATCTCAACTAACAAAAAAGACCAAAATTGTTTCTTTGGTCGGAGAATCAAATATTTCTGGAATGCTTCCCGATATAAAAACTATAAGCAATCTTATAAAAAATAAGACTGAAGCTTTATTTATTCTTGATGGAGCACAATTGGTACCACATAGAGAAGTCGATGTACAAGAATTGGGAATAGATTTTTTATGTGTCTCCGGACATAAAATGTTGGGACCAACTGGAATAGGTGTTGTATGGGGTAAAAAAGAGCTTCTAGAAAATATGGATCCCGTCTATGGAGGTGGGGATATGATTGAAGAAGTTTATTATGATAAGGCTACATGGGCACCAATTCCTCATAAATTTGAAGCAGGTACACCTCCTTATGTAGAGGCAATCGGTCTTGGTGCTGCTGTTGACTATCTATCAGACTTAACGATGGCCGAAGTTCAAAAGCATTCAGATCATTTAAGACTTTATGCAAAAAATAGTTTAGAAAAAATTAATGGCTTAAATATTATCCATACAGATGCAGAAAATGCAGGATGTACATTTGCGATGAGTGTTGACGGAGCGCATGCTACAGATATTTCATTAATGCTCGATACATATGGTGTTGCTGTAAGAGCAGGACATCATTGCGTACAGCCTTTTCATAGGAAATTAAAGATTGACGCAACTTTTCGAGCTACAGGTTACATATATAATGACGAAAAAGATTTTGATACTTTAGCAAATGCAATTGAAGAAAGTTTAAAAATTCTAAGATAATTATGAGTATTGAAGCAAAAGTAGAGAAATATAAGAAAACCCTCTCCCTTTTCCCGAATCCACAGGAAAAATATCAGTATTTAATTGAACAAGCAAAATTAAATGAAGACTTTCCTCCTGAACTTCGAATTGATGATTTTAAAGTCAATGGTTGTCAAAGCCAAGTGTGGTTAGTCCCAGAAGAAAAAGAAGAAAAGCTACACTTCAAGAGTGACTCTGACGCTTTAATTGCTAAAGGCCTTGTTACATTAATTGCATCAATTTATTCTGATGAATCCGCCCAAGATATTGCTGATTCAGAAATAGACTTGATGGAAGAGTTTGAGTTAGGAGTAATTTTAAGTCCCGCAAGAAGAAATGGTGCTTTCAGCATGTTAAGAATGATTAAGGAATTTTCAAAAAAACTAGCTAATTGATCCCTCTTCCCACCAATTTTCATGTGGAAAAAATATCCAGACACCCTCTGTGTCTTTAGCAAGATCTCTAGTGTAGTAGTGTGGTTCAAAGTCACACTCGTTATTCCACCATAATGCAGAGAATCTAACATCACATTCATGATTTATGTTTTCTTTAATGTAATGAGACAACTTTTCAAAAGTCTCACCACTATCGCAAATATCATCAACAATTAATACTTTTGAATCATTAGGTTTTGGAAGGTAATTTTCCCAGTGAGGGAAGTCACGTGTAGATGCATGAACTGGTTTAAAAGGTACATTTAATTTATGAGAAATCATAACACCTGGAATTAATCCACCTCTACTTATTCCAACAATTACATCGGGAGTAAATTTGTCTTTTTCAATTTGATCACAAATCATGTTTGTATCAGAAATTTGCTCTTCCCATGTATAAATTAATTTTTCCATTTTGTAAGTGTTAATTTTATCAAAGTATTAAAAGTGAACATGTGAAAAATAAATTATTTTTGTAAATTATTCCTCTCAAAATAAATAGCGTAATAAGAGCTTGTTCTATAATGAAATCATGAAAAGGAGGTAAGGATGCGAAGAAGTTGGGCGGTAGGCCTAATTATTATCAGTATTCTTGCTATGGCCTGCGGGGGAGCCGCAGACGTAGATGATTACAAAGCTGCATTTGTGTATGTAGGTCCAGCAGACGATGGCGGTTGGTCACAAGCACACGATGTAGGGAGACAATATCTTGTAGAACAAACTGGAATTGAAACAGCTTACACAGAGCTAGTTCCAGAAGATGCTACAGAATTTAGAACAGTTGCCGAAGCTTATATTGAACAAGGTTACAATATAATATTTGGAACAACATTCGGCTATTTAGATGCAATGGCTGAAATGGCAGAAGAATATCCAGATGTCATTTTCTTACATTGCTCTGGTTATCTTAAAAATGATACAAACTTTGGAAATTATTTCGGAAAAATGTATCAACCAAGATATCTATCAGGTTTAGCTGCAGGTGCAATGACAGAATCTAACAAAATAGGTTATGTTGCTGCATTTCCTATTCCTGAAGTAATCAGGGGAATTAATGCTTTTGCAACAGGAGTAAAAGAAGTAAACCCAGATGCAACCGTTGAGGTTGTGTGGACATTTACTTGGTTTGGCCCTGAAGCTGAAACTCAAGCTGCAAATGCACTACTTGAAACTGGAGTAGATGTATTAGCACAACATCAAGATTCACCATCTACAGGTATCGCAGCAGAAGCTGCCGGTGCAAAGTGGATTTCTTACAATACTGCATATGGACAAGACGCTGCTCCTGGAGCTTTCGTAACAGCACCTGTCTGGGACTGGGGTCCATATTATGTTGATGTAGTTGAATCTATCATTAATGATGAATTTGTAGCTGAAGCTTACTGGGGAGGAATGGAGACAGGGTTAGTTTCACTTTATGAACTAACAAGTGATGTACCATCCGAAACAGCGAGTTTAATTTCAGATAGAACTGAAGAGATTATTAGTGGTTCTTTTGATCCGCCAATAGTTGAAGAAGAGTTCATCGACAATGTTATAGGAACAGTTAATCCATAACTATTTAATTTTTAGACACTCCAGTATTTACTGGAGTGTCTAATTTTACTCAACATGAAAAACCCTATATTAGAAGCCAAAGGTATTTCTAAATCTTTTGGAAATATAAAAGCACTAGATGATGTTGATTTTTTTCTTGAAAAAGGAATAATACATGGGCTCTTAGGAGAAAATGGTGCTGGTAAGTCATCTTTGATGAACATTCTTTCAGGTATTTATATACCTGAAAAGGGTACCCTAACAATAAATGGACAATTAATTAAGCGTCTGAATCCTGATTTAGCATCTTCTTATGGCATTGGAATGGTACATCAAGAATTCCGACTTATTGATAGCTTCTCTATTAAAGACAACTTAACTTTATCCAAGTCAAATATTTATCAAAATGACTTTAGTGAAGCATTTTCGAAATACTCAGATATTTTTGCACTTAATCTAAATGCCATGACACCAGTTTCAGAGTTATCGGTTGGAGAGAAGCAAAAAGTAGAAATTATGAAGCTAATTTTTCATAATAGTTCAATAATGTTACTTGATGAACCGACAGCTGTTCTTACCCCTCAGGAAACAGTTCAGTTAAAAGAATCTTTGGAGACTCTTTCACAAGAAGATGAAAAAACTATTGTGTTAATTACTCATAAATTAAAAGAAATCAAAGACTTTACTGAAACTATCTATGTTATGAAGAACGGCAAAATGGTTGCAAAAGATTTAGATACTAAAACAGTATCAGATACCCAACTAATTGAACTAATGATGGGTGAAGTAAAGACATCAAAATTTGATAAAAATAATTTTAAAGGTGACACTAAATTGGAAGCTGTAGATATCTCATTTACAAATGAGCAAAATATAAAAACTCTTCAAAATGTGTCACTAGAGATAAAATCAGGTGAAGTTTTAGGAGTAGCTGGTGTATCAGGAAATGGTCAAGTTGAATTAGCAAATATTATTTGTGGAATTATTAAAGATTTCGATGGAAGGGTCATTGTTAAGACAAAAGATGTTACAGGAAAAGGTGTAAAATCAAGAAAAAAATTAAATCTTTCATATATACCTGAAAATAGACTCGGAGTAGGTTTAGCTCCAGGAGTTTCTGTTTTAGACAATTCTGCTATAAAGGAATATTTTAAAGCAAGCTACGGACCTCACTTATCAAAAAATGTTTTGTTAAATTCATTAAATGACTTAATAAATAAATTTTCAATTAAAGCACCAGATATAAAAGCTGAAATTTCAACATTATCAGGTGGAAATATGCAAAAACTTTTGATGGGCAGAGAGTTGATTTCAAATCCTGATGTAATTATTGCTGCTCAACCTACTAGGGGCTTAGACGTAAGTGCAGTTAACTCG
>Ga0209036_1000601_pt1 | contig 15768 bp, 12 predicted proteins | sample MarorgKNORR_S2LV_3_FD_188222 | JGI IMG/M metagenome (GOLD analysis project Ga0209036, IMG submission 188222) | Marine microbial communities from the Southern Atlantic Ocean, analyzing organic carbon cycling - DCM_A/KNORR_S2/LV (SPAdes) (version 2) | ecosystem: Environmental > Aquatic > Marine >... | reverse complement strand
TAATTTTTTATTTCGAAACCAGATGAATTAAAAACTGGCCCATGATTTGGCCATGTAGGATTACTTAACCAAACTTTAGATTTACTTGAAAAATTATATAAAAAATCGGAAGCTAATTTTAAAGCTCCAGTGCCTCCAGGCGTGTTAAAACCTAAAGTATTTGAGGCAAACTTTGGATATAAATTTTCTCCTAAAACTAATTTTAAGGTTTCACTTAAAAAAATAGAGTCGCCATCGATTGGCTTGTAAGTTTTGCTAGAATTTATTTCAATTAATTTTTTTTCAGCTAAAGTCACAGATTCAAATGTAGGGGTTTTACCATTATCATCTTGATAAACACCCACTGACAGATTAACTTTCTCCGGATTTTTATCAGATTTAAATTCTTCAGTAAGACCTAGAATAGGGTCTTTGGGAGCTTCAGTTATTTTGTCATATATATTATTCATTAAAATATTGTATAACTAATCCAGTAGGAAGTTTAGGGTAAAATAATGTTGATTTTGGAGGTAATAATTTTCCTTGAGAAACACAATTAAGAAAATATTCTTTTGAAAGAGCATTCATAAAAAAACTTACCTGAATATCATCATTTTCGTTTTTATCTTTCAATATGTTGTTGTCATGAATATATTCAATATGGTCAGGCACATCTTTTTTGCCTATCACTTTATCAAAAACATTATGAATTTTTTCATATGTAGATATCAATTTATCGTCTTTACTCAAAACATAAAATTTATTTTCATACCCCATTATAAAGCTTTGATCTACAGATTGATTCCAGCCTAATAATGCTTCATCCCAAATTAATTCTTTAACAGAAAATTGTTGAAAAATTTCTGAGACTAAATTAGTCAATTTGTTTTTATCAAGATTTTTTATAGCCCTACTATAACCAAACAATAAAAGGCCTTCATCATGTGATGAAAAGATATTCATTAACCTTTTATCAACATTTGGATTAAATTCTTTATAATTTATAGAAGTTTCGTACCTATGATGACCATCTGCAATAAAAATTTTCTCTTTTTCAAATATTGATGAAATAAAATCAATTTTTTCCTTTTCGTATATTTTCCATAAATTAAATTTATGCATAAAAGGAATCTCTCCAGATCTAAAAGGCACTGATTTTATTTCTTCTTTTATTAGCTCATTCAATTTATGATCTTTATCTTCAATCATGCTCATTATTGGGCTAAAAACCGCTTTAGTCTCATTCATTAACTTAAAACGATCTTCTTTTTGTTTTTTTCTAGTTTTTTCATGAGGGAATATAATTTTATTTTCATAATTTTCAACTTTTACATTGCATATTAAAGAACATCTAGTTAATTCTTCTTCTCCGTTCTTAAAAATTTCTTGAAGGATAAAAAGGCTTTCATTATCTTCTTTTTTTAAAATATCTGATGAAATCCACTCATTAAAAAATTGCGAAGCTCTGGAGTATTTATTTTCCTTTTCATCATCTGAATTAAAAGTTTTTCCATTTTCTAACCTAATTACATTATATTTTGATAATTCGTAAAGTCTTTCTATATCTTTGTTATCAACGACATCAAATGGAGGGCAAAGATATTTGCCTAAATTATCATCTTGCTCGACGTTGTACATAATTCCTTTAATAGGAAAAATTTTTGCCATTAGTCCCCTCTTTATTAATATAAATATTATAATATTGTTTTATCATGGAAAAATTTAAAGATCCAAAATTAATTATAGATAAGATTGATGCTTTAAAAAAAGATATCAATGAGGCTAATTTTAAATACTATGTGCTAGAAAGCTCAGATATTTCTGATTCTCAATATGATTCAATGCTAAAAGAATTAATTAATTTTGAAAAAGAAAATCCAGATTTAATTACTTCTGATTCTCCAACACAAAGAGTGGGGGCTCCCCCATCTAAGACCTTTGGTGAAGTAGTGCATAAAAATCAAATGTTGAGCCTATCAAATGTATTTACTCCACAAGAATTAATTAACTGGAAAGAAAGATGTGAGAAATATATTTCAAGAGAAATTAAAGGATTTGTTGTTGAGGAAAAAATTGATGGCCTTGCTATATCTTTAACTTATAATGATGGTATTTTAAATATTGGCGCAACCAGAGGAAATGGAAATTCTGGAGAAAACATTACAAATAATTTAAAAACTATAAAAAGCATTCCTCTTAAAATACTAGATAAAAATATCCCAAAAAGCTTTGAAATAAGAGGAGAAGTTTTTTTTCCAAAAAATAAATTTCAAGAATTCAATAAAGAAAGAGAAGGTATGGGGCTACAAGAATATAGCAATACCAGAAATGCAGCATCAGGAGCCTTAAGACAACTTGATTCTAGTGAAACTGCAAAAAGACCTTTAGATGCTTTTTTTTATTCTGTAGGAAATCCAGACGATTTTGATGTTTCTACTCATGATGAACTTCTTAAAAAAATTAATAATTGGGGTTTTAAAATAAATAACAATACAATTCTTGTAGAAAATTTTTCTGACTTAGAAAGTATAATTGAAGATAAAATTGCTTCTAGAGATAATATGAATTATTCAATTGATGGCCTGGTTTTAAAAGTTAACAATATAAAGGACCAAATTGATCTTGGAGCAACAGCAAAAGACCCAAGATGGGCCACTGCATATAAATTACCGTCAATTAAAAAAATAACTGTTGTTAATGACATAAAGATCAGTTTAGGGAGGACTGGAGTTGCAACTCCATATGCTGAATTAGAAGAAGTAGACTTAGATGGAGTGAAGATCAAATCCGCTTCTTTACATAATATAGACTATATTGACTCGAAAGATATAAGAATTGGTGATGAGGTAGTAATTGAGAGAGCTGGTGATGTAATTCCGCAAATAATTGAAGTAAGTAAAAATAATAAAAGAACTGAAGATTCAAAAAAATTTAGAATGCCGGAAGATTGTCCAGTTTGCAATTCAAAATTATTTAAAGATTTAGATGACCCATTCACAAAGTGCTTGGATAGCGAATGCGATGATCAGATAAAAAGAGCTTTAGAGCATTTTTCTTCAAAAAATTGTGTAGAAATTGAGGGGCTAGGAGAAGGAATAATCAATATTCTTTTCGAAAATAAGCTAGTAAGTTCAATTACTGATTTATACAACCTAACTTATAAAGAGTTAATTAATTTAGAGGGATTTCAAGATAAAAGTGCAAACAATTTATTAGATTCAATTTCTATATCAAAAAAAGTAACTCCAGAAAAACTCCTACATGGATTAGGTATACCCCATGTTGGTTCAGAAATATCAGAACTTCTATTATTAAATTTTAAAAATATAAACAAAATTTTTGATTCTTCAGAAGATGATATTTTGGAGATTGATGGGATTGGTCCAAAAATTTACGAAAGCCTAAAAGATTGGATTCAAAAAGAAAAAAATAAAATTTTACTAGAAAATTTGGAAAATATTGGATTTGAATTTAACAGTCAAAATACTTTAATTGAAGGCAAACTAAATTCATTAAATATTTGCGTCACAGGAGAGCTGGAAGATTTTAGCAGGCAATCTATTAAGCAATTAATAAAAGATAATGGCGGAAAGTTTCAATCTGGAGTTTCTTCAAAAACGGATATTCTTGTTAGTGGAGTTAATAGCGGGTCAAAATTAAAAAAAGCTCAAGAATTAGGGGTAGAAATTCTGACTGAAAAAGAGTTTATTAAAAAGTTGGAAGAAAATAATGGATAACAAATGGCTTATAGTTGGTTTAGGTAACCCTGAACCAAAGTACGAAAGAAATAGACATAACATTGGATTCTGGGCTATGGACTTTTTATTTAATAAATTAGAAAAAGAAATTATTAAAAATAAATATTCTGGCTTATTTAAATCAGAAATAAATAATAATGAAGTATATTTTTCAAAACCTTTTTTCTACATTAATGAGTCGGGTATAGCAGTTAAAAAAGTTGCTAATGAATTAAATATTAAACCAAATAAAATTGTTGTTATTGTAGATGATATGAATCTAGATTTAGGTGAAATTAGAGTTAGAACAAAGGGGGGTCATGGAGGGCACAACGGACTAAGATCAATTGAATATGAGCTAAATACAAACGAATACAATAGATTAAGAATAGGTATTGGAAAACCGGGAAGTAAAAATGAACATGTTAACTATGTATTAGGTGATTTTTCTAAAAATGAAGAAGAGGTTGCTGTAAAGTCAATTGAAAGTGCTTATTTGTGTATTATAGAAATATTAAATAATGGATTTTCGAAGGCAATGGAAAAATTTAATTAATCGAGTCAAACCTTGTATATTCTCTCAAAACCTCAGGAATACTAATAGTTCCGTCTTCTAATAGATTATTTTCTAATATAGCAATAATCACTCTTGGTAAAGCTAATCCAGAGCCATTTAAAGTATGAGGAAACTTTATTTTATTATCTAACTCATCTCTAAATCTTGTATTTGTTCTACGTGACTGAAAATCTGTACAAATTGAGATCGAAGAAACTTCTAGCCATTCTTGACAGCCGGGAGACCATACCTCAATATCATAAGTTTTAGCTGACTGGAAACCGATATCACCAGTGCACAGTTCAACTATCCTGTAAGTAAAATTTAATGCTTCGCATAATTTAGAGACTTCAGAAACCATTTCGTTAAATGCATCTATAGAATTTGAGGGATGTTCAAATCTGTATAATTCGACTTTCTCAAATTGATGCACTCTTTTTATTCCTCTAGTATCTCTTCCAGCTGAACTTTTTTCATCTCTAAAGCAAGGAGTATGAGTTACGTATTTTAAAGGAAGTTCATGCTTTATAATTTCGTTTCCAAACATATTATTCAATGAAACTTCTCCAGTTGGAATCAGCCATAAATCATTGTTACTATCACTAAATAATGTTTCTTCAAATTTTGGAAGATTACCGGAACCTGTCATTGTATTCTTATTTACCAAATAGGGAGGAGCAATTTCTTTATAACCATTGGTAAATACATGCTCATTAAGCATCCATTGAACAAGGGCTCTTTGGAGCATTGCACCTTTACCTGCTAACAAATACCATCTTGCTCCAGTTAATTTAACCCCTTTTTCGAGATCAATAATTTTAAATTTTTCACCTAAATCCCAATGAGGAATTGATGAATCAATTTTATTTTTTTCGTTGAAAGTTTTTAAAACTTTATTCGATTTATCATTTTCACCAATCAAGGTTGAATCGAGCGGTAAATTGGGCAACCTCAAAAGAATATTCTCTAAATTATTTTCAACATCTTTTAATTTTTCAGATTTTTTTGACAGCTCAAGGCCAAATGATTTCATTTGCCTAATTAAGGACTCTGAAGGCTTTCCTTTTGAGTCGCCAATTTCTTTGCTGGTAGTTTTTCTTATTGAATTAATTTCTTCAATTCTTTGGATTAGAATTTTTCTTTCACTTGATAAATTTTCGATTTTAAAAAAATCTATTTTTTCACCCATTGATGATAGTTTTGATTCTACCTGTTCTTTATTCTCTAAAATATATTTAATATCTAACATAATTAATCACTCTAAAGATTTTAATTGAGGAAATAAAACTACATCCCTAATTGTTGTTTTTTTACTCAACAGCATTATCAATCTGTCAATTCCTAAACCAAGCCCTCCAGTCGGCGGCATTCCGTGCTCCATTGCTATTAAAAAATCTTCTTCTAGCCTGTCCATTTCTTCATCATTGAATTTTTTTCTCAATTTTTCTTGCTCTTCAAATCTGTCTCTTTGATCTATAGGATCATTTAATTCTGAAAAAGCATTTGCTAATTCTGAACCCATTACAAAAGCCTCGAATCTTTCTACAATTTCACTATCTGGTGACTTTCTTTTTGCTAAAGGAGACATTTCTACAGGATAATCAATAAGGAAAGTAGGTTGAATTAGATTAGGCTCTACTTTGTCTGAAATAACTTTATCTATCATAGATGCCCATGATGAATTAGGTTCAACATGTATGTTTAATTCTTTCATTTTATTTGCTAGATCATTTGAATTTTTTATAGACATAAAATCAAAACCTGAAAAATCTATTATTGCCTTTCTTAATTCAATTCTTTTCCATGGAGGCTTAAGATCAATAATGCCAATATCTTCACCATAATCAAGTTGATATGAAGAATTTACTTCCATTGCTGCCCCTGAAACCATCTCTTCTACTAATTCCATAATTGATTCGTAGTCAACATATGCTTCATAACTTTCAATAGTTGTAAATTCTGGATTATGATTATGATCTATTCCTTCATTTCTAAATACCCTGCCAAGCTCATATACTTTTTCAATTCCACCTACTATTAATTTTTTTAGATTTAATTCTGTAGCTATTCTCAGAAATAAATCTTGACCAAGACTATTGTGTCTAGTAGAAAATGGTCTTGCATTTGCTCCTGCTGGTATGTCTACCAAAATTGGAGTTTCTACCTCTACATAACCCTTATTATTCATAAAATTTCTAATAAAATTTACAATTTTTGTCCTTTTAATCGCTGTCTGAAAAGAATCATCGCTTGAAATTAGGTCAAGATATCTTTGACGATACCTTTTTTCTACATCTTTAAGGCCAGACCATTTATCGGGCAAAGGTCTCATTGACTTTGTAAGTATTGTTGCTTTATGAGCTTCTACAGAAGGCTCACCTCTTCGAGTTCTAAATATTTTTCCTTCAAAACCTGCAATATCTCCAATATCTAACAACTTAATCAATGGAAATATTTCATTTAAAATATCTTGTTTGGCTGCCACCTGTATGACTCCGCCCATGTCTTTTAAATCAATAAAAACCATTTTGCCTTGACCTCTAATCGCAGTAATTCTTCCAGATACTTTACAGTTGTTTAATTGTGATTCATTTATTTTTTGTTCTTCAAATTTGGTTAAGTCATCAATAATTTGATTTGACATATGAGTTCTTTTAAATGATTTAGGATAAGGGTCAATGCCCATTTCAATTATTTTCTCTAGATTATTTTTTCTAGCGACAAATAGCCTATCTTCATCTTGATTTAAATTTTGATTATGTTCCATGGAATATCTGTATTTTTAGAAATTTTACATTATTAAATCAATATAAAGAACATTTAAAAAAGCAATATTAAACAAAATTAGACAAATTCGTTCATGATCCTATTGAAAATTCAATACATGAAATCACATAATTAATATAAATAGTATGGATTTAATGAGGCCAACAACATCTAAAGTTAGGTTAGCAATAATTTCGATGTTAAGCGAAAAATTTATTGCTGATTCAAAAATTTTAGATATTTTTGCAGGGATTGGTAGTGTAAGTGAAGAATTTATTAAGTTCATGCCAAAAAAAATTGTATTAATTGAAAAAAATATCAAAAATATCAAATTGTTAAATACTAAGTTTAAAAATAAAAGTCATAAAGTTATTAAAGGAGATGTTTATTCTCTTATCCCAAAGCTTGATGAAAAATTTAATATAATTTTTGCAGACCCTCCTTATGATCATCAAGAATTCCCAAAGTTAGCAGAATTAATATTAGATTCGAATATTTTTGAAGAAAATGGGATATTAATTTACGAACATCATAAAAATTATGAATTACCAGAAAAATTTAAGAATTTAAAAAAAGTAAGAAATAAAAAGTATGGAGATTCTAGAATTTCAATATATAAAAGGCAGGTAATTTATGACTAATGCTATATTTCCAGGGACTTTTGACCCTATAACCAAAGGGCACTTAGATATTGTTGAACGAGGGTCGGCAATATTTGATTATGTGACAGTAGGTGTTTACGAAGACTCGGATAAAAATACACTTTTTAATATTGAAGAAAGAATTGAAATGTTCAAATCATCATCGGGGCATCTTTCAAATGTATCAGTCAAATCTTATAAAGGGTTAACAGTTGATTTTGCAAAAAAAAATAACTCTAAAGTAATTATAAGAGGGTTGAGAATAGGTAATGATTTTGAATACGAAAGAGGAATGGCTCTAATTAATAGAGAAATTAATAATGGCATTGAAACTGTATGCTTAATTTCAGCTATGCCAAATCAGTTTATAAGTTCTTCAAGAGTAAAAGAAATAGCTATGCTTGGGGGAGATTACAAAAATTTTATTCCAGAAAAAATATATGAATTTTCAAAAACAAAATTAATGGAGGCATAATGACCATAGTAGAAAAATTAAACGATTTAAAAGAATATCTATCAACATCAAAAACGATGCTTGGTAAGAGCGTAATAGATGTAGATAAAATTAAAGAAATTGTTTCTGATATTGAATCAAGTTTACCGTTAGAACTTGAACAATCCAGAGTAATAATTTCTCAAAAGGAATCTATACTAACCGATGCAAGCGATGAAGCAGAAAAACTGACTGCAGAAACTTCTGAACATTGTGAAAATTTAATTACAGATGCTCAATCTAGGGCAGAACATATGGTTTCTGAGAGTGAAATAATTTCTTCTGCAGAAAAAAGATCACAAGAAATCTTAAGTCAAGCTGAAAATACTAAACTAGAAACTCTAGATTCTGTTGAGAAAAATAAAAATGAAATACTTTCAAATGTTTCCTCAATGCAGGAAGAGAGCGAAAACTATTCTTCCCAAAGAAGAAGAGATGCTGATAAATACGCTAAAGAAGTTTTGTTTTCTTTAGAAGAGAAACTATCACTTTCATTAGCCCAAATAAGAAAAGGAATTGAAACAATGGGATCAGATAGCATAGCATCTGAAGATTTGTCTCAAGAGAAAATAGCTTAATATACAATCAAAAAAAATGTATAATTTCATCCAATGGATGAAAAAAATGACATCAAAAAGACTCTTCTTGTATTAGATGGATTTGCAATTATTTTTAGAGTTTTCTATTCAAGGCAACCTATGTCAAATTCTAATGGGGTTCCAACTACAATTGCGCAAGGCTTTTTATCAATACTGTTTAAATTGATCAAAGAAGTAAATCCTACAAATATAATATTAGCTATGGATTCAAAAGGGCCAACATTCAGGCATGAGTCTTACCCAGAATACAAAGCTGGTAGAGATCCTGCACCCCCTGAGCTGACTGAGCAAATACCTATTCTAGAAAAAGTAATTAAATCATTTTCAATACCAATGTATTCACTTGAAAAATATGAGGCTGATGATGTTATTGGCACTGTTGCTAAATTTGCTAAAACTAATGACTTTAACACCATAATTGTTTCAGGAGACAAAGATCTTTTTCAATTAATTAATAACAGCACTTCAATATGGTATTCAAGCCCTAATCGATTTTCTTCAGATAGATTAGTAAGTGAAAAGACTTATCTTGATGAAAAAGGTTTTGAAGGGGTAAAGCCAAAAAATGTTCCTGATTTAAAAGGTCTTGCTGGAGACTCATCGGATAATATTAAAGGAATACCAGGAATTGGGCAGAAAGTAGCTAATGCATTACTAAATAAATATGAAGACTTAGAGTCAATTTACAAAAATATTGAAGAGGTGCCTTCATTAAGTATTAGAGGGGCGGCAAGAGTTCAGAGTTTATTAAATGAATACAAAGATGAAGCTTTTAAATCAAGAGAATTAGCTACAATTCAAAAAGATGTACCTATTAACATAAATATAGAAGAATCTGAATTTTGGGATTTCAATAAACAAGATGTTATGGACGTATTAAGTGAATTAGAATTGATGTCTCTAATGAAAAGAATCCCTATCCAAGAAAACTCAGAAGATAATGAACTTATATTGCCTTCAATAAAGGGAGAATACAGGAGCGCAGACAATGATTCAATGGTTAACTTACTAGAAAAATTAGTCTATAAAAAAATGTCTTTTAGTTTTGACACAGAGACTACATCTCTTAGCCCTTTTGAAGCTAATTTGGTCGGAATATCAATAAGTACTGACCCGGAAACCGGATGGTATATTCCAATTAATCATTCAAATGGAAATAATATATCCGACTTGAATCTAAATAAGATTAAATCAATATTTGAGGATCCAGACATTGAAAAGTTTGCTCATAACGCAAACTATGATTTATCCGTTTTAGTTAACAATGGTTTTAAAGTTAACAACTTAAGCTTTGATACTTTAATTGCAGCAAATTTACTTGGCAAAAGATCATTAGGACTTAAAAATTTATGCCTAGAAGTGTTAGGGCTTCAAATGACTCCAATAGAAGAGATAATTGGAAAAGGAAAAGATCAAATTTCATTTAATGATGTCAATTTAGAGCAGGCAATAAATTATTCATGTGCAGATTCAGATGCAACTTTAAGACTAAAAGAGATTTTCAAATCTGAGCTGGATAAAATTGGACTTCAAGATGTGATGGATAAAATTGAAGTTCCTTTAATTCCTGTGATTGTAGAAATGCAAAAAACAGGGGTTTCAATTAATTCTAGTACATTAAATAAATTCTCTACAGAATTAAAAGGTGAAATAAAAGATTTAGAATCTAAAGCAAAAAAAATTATTGGAAACGAAGAAATTAATTTAAGATCTAGCCAGCAATTATCTGATGTTTTAATAAACCAGATGAATATTCCAGAAAAATGGTTTAGGAAAACAGCTAAAAAAACTCAAAGGAGTACTGATGTAAGCAATCTGCAAAGTTTATTAACAAGAGAGCTTGATGAAAAACCTAAAGAACTTATTAATATAATTTTAAAACATAGAGAACAAAGTAAATTGCAAAATACCTATGCTGAGCCATTACCTAAACTTGTTAATGAAAAATCTGGAAGATTACACCCAAATTTTAACCAAGCTGGCACTTCGACTGGTCGTTTATCAAGTAATGATCCAAACCTTCAAAATATTCCTGTAAGAACAGAAAACAGGAACCAAATTAGAAAAGCATTTGAATCAACAGATGGATATGTTTTAATGTCTGCAGACTACTCTCAAATCGAATTAAGAGTACTGGCTCATTTATCTGAAGAACCAAGTTTATTACAAGCTTTTAATAACAATGAAGACATTCATGAATCAACCGCAAAAACAATTTATCAGATTGATGATGTTTCCAAAGAACAAAGAAGAATTGCTAAAATACTAAATTTTGGAGTAATTTACGGTCTTGGGCCTGATGGAGTTTCAAGGCAAACCGACTTATCAAGATCACAAGGAAAAGAATTTATAGATATTTATTTTGGAAAATACCCTGGAATTAAAAATTATATAAATAGTGTCATAAATTTTGCAAAGAAAAACATGTTTGTAGAAACTTTAACAAAAAGAAGGAGATTAATTCCTGAAATAAATTCAAATGTTTTTCAGTTAAGGAATTCTTCTGAAAGAATGGCAATTAACATGCCGATTCAAGGAACAGCTGCTGATGTAATAAAAATTGCCATGATAAATATTAATAAAGAGGTTATTCAACAAAAGATGCTCTCAAGAATGATCATACAGGTCCATGATGAATTAATTTTTGAAGTACCTAAAGAAGAAATATTTTTGATGGAAAGCATGTTAAGGGAAACTATGTCTAATGCTTTAAAATTAAAGGTTCCTTTAATTGTTGATATTTCTTATGCAGATAATTGGGGAGACTTGAAATAAACTATAATCAAATGGCTTGAGATGAATATTTTGTGTATACTCTTTTCTCAAGCTTAATAATGCTGGAGCGATGGCTGAGTGGTTTAAGGCGGCAGTCTTGAAAACTGTTGTGCGTCCGCGTACCGGGGGTTCGAATCCCTCTCGCTCCGCCAATAATCCCACTTTTTAAATTCAGAGTTATAATTAATCCATGGAAGAAATATGTATATTATGGTTCAGGCAAGACCTTAGACTAGAAGATAATCCAGCACTAATTGAAGCAAACGATTCAGGTTTAAATATCTTACCAATTTATATACTTGATGATGTAAATAGTGATAAATGGAAAATTGGCTCTGCATCTAGGTGGTGGCTCAATGAGAGTTTAAAAAAACTTAACGCATCATTAAATAACAAACTTTGCTTCATGAATGGGGACTCTAAAATTTGCTTAGATAAAATAATAGATACATTCAATATTAAATCAGTCTACTTTAATAAATGCTATGAACCTTGGCGAATTCAAAATGACGAAGAAATTAGTAACTATTTATTCGATAAAGGAATTAAAGCTTATTCACTAAACGGATCTTTACTTTTCGAGCCTGAGTCAGCAATGAAAGATGATGGTACGCCATACAAAGTATTTACACCTTTTTACAGAAAAGGGTGTTTACAAAATTCGCCTGAACCAAGAATACCATTGGAAACGCCAAAAAATATGAATTTCCTAAAGCATGAAGAGCTAAGTTTACAAGAACTAAATTTAATACCTAATAAAGATTGGTATAAAGATTTTAATAAATATTGGTCACCGGGCGAGCATGGCGCAAGAGAAAAATTAAATCAATTTTTAGAAATAGGCATTAATGATTATAAAGATGGCAGAAACTTTCCTTCAAAAAAAAATGTATCCAGACTATCCCCTCACCTTCATCATGGTGAAATATCTCCAAACAAAGTTTGGTATGAGGTTAAAGAAAAAGCAGAATCTATGGACAGTTATAGAAATGGTGATCATTATTTAAGTGAACTAGGCTGGAGAGAATTTTCACATAATCTTTTATATTTTTTTCCTTATCTGCCTGAAGAAAATTTACAAAAAAAATTCAATAATTTTCCTTGGGATGATAATAAAGATTTATTAATAAAGTGGCAAAAGGGCATGACTGGATACCCTATTGTTGATGCAGGGATGAGAGAGTTATGGAAGACTGGATACTTACATAATAGAGTACGAATGATTGTGGGTTCATTTCTAGTAAAAAATTTACTTTTACATTGGCATCATGGTCAAGAATGGTTTTGGGACACCTTGTTAGATGCTGACTTAGCTAACAATAGTGCTAGCTGGCAGTGGGTTTCAGGAAGTGGAGCAGATGCAGCACCATATTTCAGGATATTCAATCCGGTGACTCAAGGAGAAAAATTTGATCCAAATGGCGATTATATAAAACAATTTATACCGGAGTTAAGAAATCTCAATGGAAAATTCTTATATTCACCATGGGAGGCACCAGAAAATGTATTGCAAAGTGCTGGCATAGAATTGGGAAAAAATTATCCCGAGCCAATTGTAGATTTAAAGTTATCTCGCGAGAAAGCTCTTGCAGCTTTTGAAAAACTAAAATAAATGCCACAAATAAAGAAATCAAATCTTCCTGAAAAAACTTGTATCGTTTGCCAAAGACCTTATAAATGGAGAAGGAAATGGAAATTAGTTTGGAATGAAGTTAAATATTGTTCTGAAAAATGTAGAAGGAATAAATAATAGTAAAAATGATTAAAGAAAAAATTTCAGTAGTATGGTTTAAAAAAGATTTGAGGATAAAAGACAATCTAGCTTTACTTTCGGCAAGCAAAGTAAACTTACCTGTACTGCCTCTATATATATTTGAAACAGGTTATTGGAAACAAGATTTTTCATCCCAAAGACATTGGGAATTCATTCATGATTGTTTGATTGATCTTGATAAAGACTTGAAGGGAATTGGGCAAAGCTTAATCATTAAGAATGGAGAAGCTAAAAATATTTTTGAAAATATCATTAATAATTTCGATGTACAATCTGTATTTGCTCACCAAGAAACAGGAAATGACTGGACCTTTTTAAGAGATAAAGAAATAAGAATCTTATTTAAAAAAAATAAAATTTTATTTGAAGAATTCCCAAGCAATGGTGTAGTTAGAGGTTTAAAAGATAGGAATAATTGGTCCAAAATAAGAAACTCAAGGATGTACAAAGGCAACCTTGAATTTCCATTAAGATTAACACCATTGAGAAATATTAACTCAGACCTGATACCAAGCAAAAAAAATAAATTTTTAAAAAACATGAGTGTTGGAACTACCCAAAAAGGGGGAAGAGTTGAAGGCTTAAGAGTTTTAAATAGTTTTTTAGATGAAAGATGTAGAAATTATTTGAAAAATTTATCAAAACCGGAACATTCTATCGATAGTTCTTCAAGGCTTTCTCCATTCCTGACCAACGGCGTGATGAGTGTAAAAGAAGTTATTAACGAGTACAGAAAAAGGAAAGAAATTAATTTCGGCGATAATTTAAAAGGTTTAAAAAGAAATATTTCAGCTTTTAATTCAAGACTTTCTTGGAGATGCCATTTTATTCAAAAAATAGAAGACCAGCCGCAAATAGAATTTAAAAGTATGCACCCAGCTTATGAAGGAATAAGAGATGATTTTGTTAATGATTTTTACTTTGAATCATGGAAGGAAGGAAAGACAGGATTTCCAATTATTGATGCATGTATGAGAAGTCTAATTAATACTGGTTGGCTTCCTTTTAGAATGAGAGCAATGTTAGTAAGCTTTGCAAGTTACAACTTATTAATAGATTGGAAAAAGTCAGGAGTATACCTTGCTAAATTGTTTACTGATTTTGAGCCAGGCATCCATTATAGTCAGATGCAAATGCAATCAGGAGTGACAGGAATTAATGCCATAAGAATTTATAACCCCATTAAACAATCGTATGACCAAGACCCTGAAGGAACTTTCATTAGAAAATGGGTTGATGAATTGAAATATATTCATACTGCATACATTCATGAACCATGGAGAATGAATATAGACTTACAAGAAAAATTTAAATGCTCTATAGGATCTGATTATCCAAAACCAATTATTGACCACAACAAATCTTTAATATTTGCTAAAAATTTGATTTATTCAGTGAGAAAATCAAAAAATTTCAAAGAAAACTCTGCGAAAGTATTTAACAAACTTGGAAGTAGAAAAAATAATACTTCATTAAAAAAAATAAAGCAGCGTGCTAATAAAAATCAGCTTTCTTTAATCGATTAGTTTATATTTTATTTGTAAATAAGTTATATTAGAAAATTCATATAAACAAATTAAATCAAATGAAAATATTATTAGTTGGTGGCGCTGGAATGGTTGGAACTTTTATTTATCCCTACATTTCAAAATATCATGAAATAAAAATACTTGATTTAAATGAACCTAAAGTGAGTCAGTGCGAATTTATACAAGGCTCAGTAACGGATGAAAAAGCACTTACAAAAGCATTAGATGGAACAGAATGCTTTATTAACCTTACTATGAAAAACCCTCAAGGAGGATCTTCGAAAAATCAAACAATTGAGGACATAAAAGAAAATTATGAGTTAAATAATAAAGGTCTCCATATGTTGTTATTTCATGCACAAAGAATGGGGATTTTAAGAGGGGTTCATACCAGCACTATGTCTGTTCATCATCGAGATCCTAGAAGCTACGAAAATAATGGTTTCTATCATAGCGAAGAAAGCATCGGCATGGATACTCCGTCAGTATATGGCCTGACCAAGTCTTTTGGGGAAAGAATATGTGATTATTTTTGCAGATGGTTCGGAATGAATATTCTCGCATTAAGAATTACTGGTCCAAGAAATGCCAATGATTGGTCAAATCAAGTTAAAAGCTCCATTAATGAAAATGGAGACTATTTTGGAGTTCCAGTAGAAGATGGTCCAAATTTATGGGTTACTCATGAATCAGATCTAGCAGATGCTTATTTAAAATCAATTGATTATGTTTTTAAAGGCCGGGCAAGATTTGATAGTATATTTATAGCTGGAGATCCAGAACAAAGAGAACATAATTTAAGTAAAGCAAAATATTTATTGGACTGGGAACCAAGAAATCATCATAGAGATTTAGTATGAAAATTGAAAAAATAAACAGTTATCTTGCCAGAGATCAATTTATCGTTGAGGTTATTACT
>Ga0209036_1000600_pt1 | contig 15804 bp, 15 predicted proteins | sample MarorgKNORR_S2LV_3_FD_188222 | JGI IMG/M metagenome (GOLD analysis project Ga0209036, IMG submission 188222) | Marine microbial communities from the Southern Atlantic Ocean, analyzing organic carbon cycling - DCM_A/KNORR_S2/LV (SPAdes) (version 2) | ecosystem: Environmental > Aquatic > Marine >... | reverse complement strand
TAGATGTTTTTGGAGCTAACGATAAGATAATTGATTTTTCTTCATTTGTTTTATAATAAATAGCCGGACTATACGACCTTCCCCGGTCACAAAACTGTCCGTTATTATCTTCATAATCAATTGTTTTAAACACATGAACTACTAACTCCTTAAAACTAATTATTTTAGGGTTATATTTAACTAAAGCAGCTTCACGGTGATCGCCCCATTGCCCAGGTATGTATTTGGGATCTTTTGTAGTACCTGCAGTGAATCCACTTACCACTTCATTAACCCCCTTCAATTTTTCAGTATCTGCTTCTGTACACCAAAAACAGCCACCAGAATAAACAAAGGTCTCAGCTAATGATGAAAAACTGGAAAAAATTAATAAGTTAAAAAAAAAGAAAACTTTAATAATGATTTTGTTCATTGTTTTAGATTAGTTTATAACCAAAGTTTTACAATAAAATATTTTATATCTTTTAAAGGGTTGAAGTGAAATGGAGAAATTTAAATCAAATATAGATAATAAAGCTTTAGAAGACTTAAATTTTAAAATTACGAATGGTAGACTTTTAGATTGGGGACCGGATTATAACAATGATGCAGGTATTTCATTTAAAAAAATATCATACATAATTGACTACTGGAAAAATCAATTTTCGTGGAAAAAAGAGGAAAGTAATCTAAATAAATTTAATCAATTTATTTTTACTAAGGATAGTGTAAAAACACATTTTTTGCATGTGAAATCAACTGAAGAGAATGCTCTGCCTCTTCTTTTAATTCATGGATGGCCTGGTTCAATTTTTGAATTTTTAGATATAATTCCTTTACTAACAAATCCTGAAAAAAATAGTCTCAAAGGTAATCAACCTTTTGATTTAATAATTCCTACTTTACCAAATGTAGGTTTTTCATTTTCTCCATCGCAAAAACCATTGAGCTTACAAGAAATTTCTAGCCATTTTATTGACTTGATGAATACCCTTGGCTACAAAAAATATTTCATACAAGGTGGTGATTTAGGATCATTTATAGCTTCGATTATGGCTGTTAACGCTCCAAAAAATATTTCAGGTGTTCACTTGAATATGCTACCGCTACCTAGAGGTCTTGATAAAGAAGCTAATAATTCAGAAGAAGCAATATATTATGAAAAGCTAAAACATTTTATGAAATTTGAGACGGGCTATCAACAAATTCAGGGTACTAAACCCTTTACATTAGCACATGCTTTAAATTCATCTCCTGTGGCTTTATGTTCATATATAGCTGAAAAATTTTATACTTGGACTGATAACGACAATGATTTATTTGATAAAATCAATATAAATACTATGTTAGCTAATATATCTTTATATTGGTTTTCTGGATGTATAGGTGCTTCTTTTTGGCCATATTTAATGCGTCACAGATCGGTTGATTGGCCTATTAATAAAAATTCACCAATCAATGTTCCAATGGGTTATAGTGAATTTCCAAAAGAGATATTTTCACCACCAATTACTTTGGCATCTCAATTTTATAAAAATATTGTATTATGGTCATCTCATGCTTCTGGAGGCCATTTTGCAGCTATGGAAAAACCAAGAGAATTAGCAATTGACATAAATAAATTTGTAAACAAGACACAATAAATTTTGTTTATTAGAGCTGAGTAATATATGAGTCTCTAATGGATAATTCTATAAGGGGGGCAGATAATGAGTCTAGATTTTTTAACTGATGATTTGTTGATTAAAAATAATAATTTTGATAGGCCTGTAATTGTTACAGGTGCTGGTGGTTGCATTGGAGCATGGATACTTACAATTCTACATAGATCAAACATTCCTTGTGTAGCTCTTGATTTGTCCAATAATAAAGATCGACTTAAACTTTTTCTTGGTAATGAAGCGTCTAAAATCAAATGGCAAGTGTGCGACATTACCGATCTTAAAATGCTAAAGAAAATTATCATAAGCTTTAACCCAGGTGCTATAATTCATCTAGCGGGTCTGCAAGTACCATTTTGTGCTACAGATCCGGCATTAGGTGCTCGTGTCAATGTAGAGGGCACAATTAATATTCTTGAAATTGCTAAAGAAGCAAATATTAAGAGGACTGTTTATGCTTCGTCGGTTGCTGCCTTAGGAATGCCTCCTAAAGGTCCTTGGAAAGAAACGTTATATGGTGCATATAAACTAGCTAATGAGCATACAGCATTTGTTTATTGGGCTGACTGGGAGGTTCCATCTATCGGCATTAGACCTAATATTGTATATGGTTTAGCTAGAGATCAAGGAATGAGTTCAAAAAACACTCTAGCTATTCAAGCTGCAGCTCTAGGCGAAAGCTTTGTAATACCATACACTGGAAAATATAGCTGGTTATATGCAGGTGAGTCAGCTTTAGCATTTATCACATCTGTAAGCAAAGACATGGTTGGCTCACACGTTTTTAATCTTAATGGTCCATGTGAAACAATAGAAAATGGGTTATCTATAATTAAGAAGTTAAAAGAAAATGCATCTGTAAGCTGTATTGGTCAATCGCTACCTTTTCCTCCAGATTTAGATGATCTGCCTCTGAGAAATCATATTGGTGAATATCCTTCCATTTCCGTTGAAAAAGGGATTGAGAATACATTGAGGGCCTTTCAAGTACTTAAAGCTGAAGGAAGATGTCCGCCTATGCCCATTTAGATTTTGTTTTAGTGATAACATTTCGAAAAGTTTAGCCAATGAAAAATAATCTTGATATGATTTTGAACGGTCCTGTTTTAAAAATGATTTGTAAACTTTCATTGCCAAATTCAATCACTGGAATTTCAATGGTGTTAATAATAATAACAGATGCCTATTTTGTCTCACAATTAGGAAATGTCCCACTCGCAAGTTTAGCTTTAGTTTTTCCATTTTTAACACTGATGCAAATGATGTCTGCTGGTGCAATTGGTGGGGCAAGTACATCATCTATTTCAAGATTTTTAGGAGCAGGATTAATTGAAGATGCTAATTCAGCTATTTGGCATGCTGTTTTAATAGGCATTTTTATGTCATTAATTTACACAATAATATTTGGATTTTTACCAAATCACATTTATTCATCAATGGGTGGTAGCAATGATGTTTTGGACGGAGCTGTTGTTTTTTCACAGATTGCTTTTGGAGGAGCTGTCTTCACGTGGTTACTCTATATTTTTTCAGCAATTTTAAGAGCTATGGGAGAATTTGTTGTTCCTGCAAAGGTACAAATTTTAGGTTGCTTATTTCAGATCTTTTTAGGTGGGGTTTTTACAGTAGGTTGGTTTGGGTTTAAAAGTTTTGGTATTATTGGGCCAGCAATTGCCATGGTTGTTTCACATTTCCTTATGATGATATATTTATATTTTTATATTAAATATAAACAAAAAACCATAAAGCTCAGAACTTACCCTCTAAACAAAAAATCCTTTTTAGATATAATGAAAGTAGGGGCTGGAGGTCTAATCAATAGCATTACAATTGCAGGAACAGTTGCCGTCGTAACAGCTTCAGTAAGTCATTATGGCATTGAAGCTCTTGCTGGTTACGGTCTTGGAAGTAGGTTAGAAATTATAATTACTCCATTAGTATTTGGTATCGGATCTGTTCTTACAGCTGCAGTTGGTATTAATGCTGGTGCAAATCAAATGAGCAGGGCAAAAAAAATTGCTTGGGTTGGTGCAATAATATCTTTTGTTATTATCGGCGTCATTAGTATAGCAGTAGCTGTTTTTCCAGAACTTTGGTTAGACAATTTTGAAACAAATATTTTGTCTGAAAAATATGCTATTCTTTACTTAATAATAGTTGGTCCATTTTACTGCTTTTTTGCAGCAGGACAAACATTATATTTTGCTAGTCAGGGAACTGGTAAGATATTTTTTCCAGTAATAGTAGGTATAATAAGATTTTTGACTGTATCTGTTGTTTGTTATCTTACTATTATATTTTCTTGGTCTTTAAGTCATATTTTTTATGCGGTATCATTTGGACTTGCTATTACGGGTATTGGTTTAAGTTTATGTATGTTAGGACCAGATTGGAAAAGTGAAATTAACCAAAAAAAGATAATGAATACATAGCTATGTTTAAAACGCAAAAAAATAAAAATATTCCAACAATAATCTTCATAAGATATTTATATCATAAATTAAAATTATAAGTAGCAATATGAACAAAAAAATTCAAATTCTTGAAGAAAAAATTACTCTTTTTCAAAATGAGATAATAAGTATGAGTGATGAAATCTATAATCAACAAAAAGAGATACAAGAACTTATGTTGCAAATTAAAACATTAAAATTAGATATAGAAAATATGCAAAATAATAACACTGATAAATTAAATATTTCTGATGACGTTCCACCACATTATTAAATTTACTCAGCTTGCTTGACTTCTGTAATATAAAATATCAAGTTAATACCATTAAAAAAACTTTTAGAATGGTCAATGGAAAATTCAACAGCTTACATTTATTTGATTTTAGGTCTTGGTTGTATATTCCTTTATAGAGTTCTAAAAAAAAGATGGAAAATTCAAGATAATAAAAAGAAAACATTATTTAAATTTTTATTTAATAATCTAAATAATAAGAAATAGATCATAATTATCATTGGGGTGAATTCTTATGAAGAACCTAAACTATCTTATAAATCTTCTTAATTATAATAGTTGGGCTAACGATGAATTTTTTAAAGTTATAGTTCAATTATCTCCTGATGAAATTAATAAACAACGTAAATCTTTCATGAATAGTATAAGAAATTCTTTAAATCACTTATTGGTTATAGATAAGGTTTGGCTTGCTAATATGAAACAAGAAAAACATGCTTTTGATCACCTTCAGACTATATTATTTGAAGATATACAAGAGCTCTGGGAAGCCAAAAAAAAAGAAGAAACATCAATTAAAAATTATACTGCTAATTTATCTGATGATGATTTACTTGAGTTAGTTGATTGTGACTTGATTGGTGGGAACAAGGTTTCTATGTCTAGATCTATGATTATAACGCACCTTGTAATGCATGGTGGTTATCATAGAGGTATAATTGCAGAAATGTTTGGTCAAATTCCTTTACCTCCTATTGCACAAGATATAACTACTTGGGAAAAATCTAAGAAATTAAATTAACACTCTTTAAGGACTTTAATTATGCATGCAGCTGAGTTAATTTGGAACAGTTGGGAAAATGGCCAAAAAATTGTATCTTTGCCCAAAAAATTAATTCCAAGTTCACGAAAAGAAGCTTATAAAATTCAGGAAAATTTAGAAAAATTTAGTAATGACATCATTGTAGGTTGGAAAATCGCTGCAACTAGTAAAGAAGGACAAAAACATATTGGTGTTGGAGGACCTTTAGCAGGTAGAATTTTACATAACAAACTTTATAAACCAGAGGATACTCTTATTTTTGGTCATAATAAAATGGCTGTTGCAGAGCCGGAATTTGCTTTTAAAATAGGGGAAACTTTAAAACCTACAAAAACATTATATAATCTTGAAGATGTCATGAAGTTAGTTGAATCATTGCATCTTTCAATAGAGTTACCTGATTCTCGCTTTAAAAATTTTGCAACTGTTGGAGAGTTTAACTTAATTTTAGATAATGCATGTGCACACCAGTTTGCAATCTCACAAGGAATAGACTATCCTTGGCAATCACTTGATTTATCAAAACACAAAGTCAAGATATATAATTCTGCAAATCTTCAGCATGACGGCATTGGAGCGAATGTTTTGGGAGACCCAAGAATTGCCTTAACTTGGTTGGTAAATGAATTATCACAAAATGATATTACCATTTATAAAGGTATGATTGTTTCTACAGGAACGTGTTCAATGCCACTACCAATAAAATCTGGAGATAAAATTACAGCTGATTTTGGTGATTTGGGCTCTATTAGTATTAATACAAAATGATAAAATTCTTATTTATTATTGTAATAATGGTTGTATTTATCTTTTTTTTGAAAAATCATTCTACAAAAATTTTAACTTTTTTCAAAAGATTGTTGAGTAATCCAATGATTAGGGCTCTAGCATTCAGAGGCCTTTGGAGAGTTTTAAGATTATTAATTTTTAGAAGATAATTAGTTTATTAGACTTTTATAAAAACGTAGAAAGTATGGAAAAATATTTTCAACAATTTTAACAACCCCTTTTTTATTCGGGTGTATCATATCTTTTTGATTATAAGAAGGCTCCAAAGCTACATCTTTCAAAAAGAATGGATAAAAAAATACATCGTATTTTTTAGACAAGCTTGGGTAAATGGCATTAAATTCATTTACATATTCCTTTCCAAGGTTAGACGGTGCTTTCATACCGATAAGCATTGTAGGAATTTTATTTTTTTTTAAATGTGTTAAGATATTTTCAATATTTCTATAAGTTATTATGGGATTAATTCCTCTTAATGCATCGTTGGCACCAATTGAAATTATTACTGCATCATACTCTTCTTCTAATACCCATTTAAACCTATTCAATAAACCGGTGGAAGTTTCACCAGAAATTCCAGAATTTGTTAGCTTTAAATTAATTTTAGAATGATTGATTTTATTTTGTAATTGATTAACGAAACCATCTTCTTTTAATAATCCATATCCTGCAATTAGACTGTCGCCAAAAACAATAACTTTTGTTGTTTTAGAATGTGCTGTATTTACAACAAATGATATAAAGAAAAAAATTGTAAATGTAAGTTTTTTTATATAATCCATTATTAACTAGAAACCATACTTTCCATTTGTCTACAAGAAAGATAATTAGAAAACAACATAATAAATTGATGTAATTACAAATGAATAATAATAGTAAAAAACATATAATTGAGCTGGAAAATGTTCATGTCAGCTTAAAAAGTAATGTAGAAACAGTTAATATTTTAAAAGGAATAAACTTAAAAATTCTTAAAGACAATAGCATTAGTGTAATTGGTGAAAGTGGAGCAGGAAAATCTACATTAGCAATGACAATAGCTGGCTTAGAGTTAATCTCTAAAGGGAAAATTTTTTTTAAAGGTGTAGCAATTCATGACTTGGAAGAAGATGAATTAGCTAATTATAGATCAAAAAATGTAGGTATTATTTTTCAATCTTTTAACTTATTACCATCAATGACTGCTTTAGAGAATGTTAACTTGCCCAATCAAATTTCTGGAGTATTAATTGATGACAAAAAAGGAACTGAGTTGTTAAAGTCAGTTGGGCTTAAAAAAAGACTCAATCATTATCCCCACCAACTATCTGGAGGTGAGCAACAAAGAGTTGCAATTGCTAGATCTTTAATATCTTCTCCAGAAATTATAATTGCAGATGAACCCACAGGCAATTTAGATAAAAGAAACAGTGAAGAAGTTATGAAATTAATTTTCAAACTACAGAGTGATTTTGCTTCAACGCTAATATTAGTTACTCATGATGAGACAATTGCTAAACAATGTAATAAAATAATTAAATTAGATAATGGTTTAATTGTTAAAGATGAATAATTTTAAATTTTGGAAATTATCAATTAAAGAATTACGAGGATCTTTCAATGAATTTAAGATTGTTATAACATCAATATTTTTGGGCATTTTCATAATTAGTGCTGTAGGAAGTTTATCTGAAAACCTAAAATTTGAAATTAATAATCAAAGATCTCAGCTTCTTGGAGGAAGTTTTGAGCTTTCCACTACATATCAGAAATTTCCTCAAAAAATTAAAAATTGGCTTGAGGGTAATGGAAAAGTCTCAGAAGTGATTGAGTTGAGGACTATGTTGTCTTCAAACAAAAACTTAATTAATAAACGTCGATTAGTTGAATTGAAAGCAGTTGATGAAAACTGGCCTTTGATAGGCAGTGTTTCAATTACACCTAATCAAACATTAAATCAGTCTATAAATAACACTAACGTCAATGGAGTTTTGATTGATAAAAATGTAAAAAATCAGCTTAGCCTTGATTTAGGTGATACACTTGATTTAGGTGATTCAAGAATAGTAATTAAAGGAATTATAAAAAAAGAACCAGATAGAATGTTTTCATTTGCAACTTTTGGTTCTCGAGTTCTTTTGTCAATTAAAACATTACAAAAAACAAATTTAATTGTCCCAGGTTCATTAGTAAAATATAAAATAAAATTTATTCCAAACAAAAACAATATCAATTTATCATACTTAAACAAGTTAGTTGAAGGTACTAATATCACTGTTAGGGGTATTAATAGTAGTACTAATAATTTTAATAACTTTATAGAAAGGACTTCTCTTTTTATTTCTATGGTTGGATTAATTACTCTTTTAATATCAGGAATTGGTATTTCTAATGGTGTAAAAGGTTATATAATCAAAAAAATTAAGAATATTGCGATTTTGAAATCATTAGGAGCTAAAAATATACAAGTTTTTTTAATTTACCTTTTTCAAGTCATGGTTATTTTTTTACTTAGCATAATACCTGCTTTACTTGCGGGAATATCAATTCCTTTTTTATTGTCACCAATAATTAGTTCAGAATTGTTTGATACTTTTCAAGCAACAATTTTTTTTAAACCAATTATTATTAGTTTTTCTTTTGGTTTAATAGTTTGTCTATTATTTACAATAATACCAATTGCAAGTACCTATAAAATTAAACCAATACAACTTATAAGACACGCAGCTCATAACATTCATAATCAAAGCTCCAAAAAAATAAAAATATTCATATTTTTTTTAATTTTTTTGTTGTCTTACTTAACAGTGATTATGACCAACGACATTAAATTATCAGCTTATATTTTTACATCAATTTTTATTTCTTTTATAATTTTAAGCGCATTAACTAATATATATTTTTATATTTTAAAAAAGATAAATTTTAAGATTGGATCTCTATCTGAACTTGTAAGAAAATCAATTATTAGTAAGAATTCTTTTTCTAAGACAATAGTTGTTTCATTCAGTATAGGTTTATCACTTTTAATTAGTCTTAATATAATTGAAGAAAGTCTAGATAACAAAATCTCAAAAACTATTAATCAAGAAGCTCCTAATCATTTTTTAATTGATATTCAACCAAACCAAATTGATACAATTAATAAGTTAGCTTCTTCATCAAAAGATATTTTATTTCTTAACTCTCAACCAATGTTACGAGGTCGTATTACTGAAATAAATGACATTAAGGTTGAAAATTTAAAAGTAAATAAAGATGTCGAATGGGTGCTTAAAAGAGATAGAGCATTTTCTTGGACTAACGAAAGACCTAAAAACTCTAAGCTAATATCAGGAGAATGGTGGAAAAAAGACTATAATGGTCCTTTATTAGTATCAATGGGTGATAAAATTGCCAAAGGAATGAATGTGAAAATTGGTGATAATATACGATTTAATATTTTAGGTAGAAATTTTGAAGCCACGATTTTCAATACAAGAGAAATTATTTGGGAGAATATGAATATTAATTTTATTTTTGTATTAAGTGAAAGTAGTTTAACCAATGCCCCGCACACTTGGATTGCCTCAACTACAAGTGAAAATAAAGAAATAAATAATAATTTTGTAGAAAAAGTAGTCACTAAATTTTCAAATATATCTTCTATTTCAATAGAAGAAAGTTACAAAGCAATTAAGTCAATTTTAAATTTACTAATAATTATAATTAACTCTATTGCTTTAATAACACTTTTGTCAGGAGTTATAGTTTTAACAGGTATATTAGATGTAAGTAAAAAAGATAAGTTATATGAGATAGCAATATTTAAAATATTAGGAGCAAGTCCAAAAAAAATATCATTACTATGGCTATATGAATATTTAATAATTGGTCTAATGGCATCACTTATTTCTTTGTTAATCGGATGCTTGGTAAGTTTTATTTTACTATACTTCGTTTTTAATGTTGATTTTTACGTAAATTACTTAACCTTAATTATTTTGTCTTTTATTGTTCCAACTGTAGTAACAGTTTTTAGCTTTTTTAAAATGATTAAACTAGTTCTTTCTAAGCCGCTTCAAGTTTTGAGAGCTCATAATCATTAAATATCCATAAACTCAAAATTAATAAATGTTAAATTTTAATTTTTATAAAAATCATATATATGTTTAATTCAACTGAAATCAGGATAAAACATGCATTTTAAAAAATTAGGTAAGTCAGATTTAAAAGTTTCATCATATTGTCTAGGAACAATGACTTTTGGAGAAACAACTTCAGAAGATGACGGACATAGTCAAATAGATCAGTCATTGGAATATGGGATTAATTTTTTTGATACAGCTGAAATGTATCCAACTTGCCCACTTCGTGCAGAAACTACTGGAAATACAGAAACTATAATTGGCAATTGGATAGAAAAAAATAAATCTAAAAGATCTGATATTATTCTAGCCAGTAAAATATCTGGGAAAGGTTACAAAGCCGTCAGGAATGGTGAGGGTATCAACGAAAAATCAGTAAAGATAGCGATTGAAGGTAGTTTAAAAAAATTGAAAACTGATTATTTAGATCTTTACCAATTACATTGGCCAAACAGAGGTTCATATCACTTTAGACAAAATTGGAATTATAACCCAACAACCCAAGACACAGTGTCTGCCAAAGAAAATATTTTACAGGTTTTAAGAGCTTTGGCTGATATACAAAAAGAAGGAAAAATTAGGTATATTGGCTTGTCTAATGAAACTTGTTGGGGCACTACTCAATTTATTCATTATTTAAAAGAATTTCCTAATCTTACTCTGGCCTCTACTCAAAATGAATATAGTTTACTTTGTAGATTATATGACCTAGATATGGCTGAAATGTCTTATCATGAAAATATTAGTTTGTTAGCTTATTCTCCTTTAGCAGGAGGGTTTCTTACAGGTAAGTATATGGAAGATAAAGTGCCAGACAACTCTAGACTTTCGAGAGTACCAAGTTTATTTGGTAGAATTAACGATAATTCCACTTTAGCTGTAAAAGAGTATGTATTACTTGCAAAAAAATATAATTTAGATCCAGTCCATATGGCCCTTGCTTTTTGTAATCAAAGACCTTTTATGGGCTCTGTAATTTTTGGAGCAACTGATAATTTACAGTTAACTAATATATTAAAAGGACTAGAGGTAGTACTTTCTGAAGAGATCATGTTAGAGATAAATAAGTTATATAAAAGATTTCCAATTACTTTTTAATAATTTTCAAGCTTTAAATTGTTTGTCGTTTCCCCATTTTTTCACTTCTGGGTGTTCATCAACAAAATTACACACTCTTTTAATGTTTGGATATTTTATTAAGAAATCTTTTGGAAAGCCGTCTACTGCACCTGAAGTTGTCCACCCCACAAAACTCCATAAGGCAATATCTGCAATGCTAAAGTAATCAGTAATTATCAAATCGCTGTTTTCAGGGATATTTTTTTCTAACATTTCGAACTTTCTGGTGAACTCTGTTTCAAAAAATTCTTTTCTTTTAACAATTTTTTTATCAGGTTCTAGATCTCTTCCTGCATTAAAAATTAACACTGTAATATCAGTAATAAAGTCCAAGAATTGATCAATTTTAGCAGCTGCAACATCGTTGTCTTTCGGATATAGACCAGATAATTTTCCACAAAATCTTGCGATACCAGCTGTTTGAGCAAAACTTTCATCGTTAACTTTTAAACATGGAAGCTGATTAAATGGAATAATTGTTCCGTCGTCTAATTTACCCGAACTTCTTGCTCTCATAAATTCTTCACGGTCAACTCGAATATCATTAAATTTTATCTTGCCAATATTAAGCGCAATTCTGCTAACTTCTGCTCTCCAAAAAGGAAAGTCAAAATATATTAAAGACAAATTCATTGTTAAGTAATCTCCTGTTAAATAAAAATTTTACTAATTTCATCAAAAACTGAAAACATTAGTTCTTCAGTTTTAATATTTATAGGATCTGATGCAGATGACATTCTTACTATTGTAATTTCCTTTTGAGGGTTTATCCATATATTTTGACCATGGATCCCAATAGCACAATATTCATTATGTTTGAACCCAGTCTGGTACCATTTTGACCGATAATTTCCCTTTGGAAATCTTTCCAAATTATCTTGATTTAGATAGCTATTATTATTTTTATTATTAACGAAATCTTCTATCCATGCGGCGGGTATTACTTGACCATTCTTATTAGATCCATGATTACGAACTAACTCAGAAAGTAAAAGTAAATCATATGGTGAAACACTAATTCCTCCTGCGGCTCTGGAAGCTCCCCATTTATCAACAGTTACATTTGCTTCATGATTCATGCCTGCTTTCTTGAATAGTAAGTCAGCCATTATTTTAGAATAATTTTCACCTGAAGCTCGTTCAATAATCCATCCTAATAAATCACTATGAGGTGAACAATAATGATATTTTTTACCATGCTTCTGATTAGACTTGGGCATTGAGGAAAGAAAATCATGCAATCCTTTGACTGTTTGCGTTGAATTTGTTTCAGGCAAATCCCAGCCAGTGGATGATCTATACTTCTTAAATATTTCTGCTTGTCCTGTGTAGTCTTCTATAAATCCAGAAGCAATGCTCATATCAAGAACATTTCTAACAGTTGCGTCTTCATAAGCAGTTCCCTTGGTTTCTGGTAAAATATGTGAAATGTAGTTGTTAATATTAATTACTTTTTTCTCTACTAGTATTCCAGTTAACAAAGAAGTTAAAGACTTTGATACTGAAAAAATGATATGAGGAGTATTAAACCTTGTGAATTTATCATAAAATTCAAATTTAATTTTACCCTTATGCATAACTAAAAAAGCATCTGTGTCACATATTTTAAAAATTTCTTTAAGTTTGTAAGAAGTATTTTTATGATCAATGACTAGATCATCTATGTCTATTAACTGTTTTTGTAATATAACCTTTTTATCAGGATTATTATAAATTGGTGACGTTGGTATTAAATTTCTTACATTTACAAATGACCAAGAATTGAAAGGATATTTTCGCCAATTATCTAGAGTAACTTGGTATTTAATTGGAGGTGGGCTACCTTTCATGATTTTATTAATGTCAAAAAAAGTCATTTTTTCTCAAAAAACTAATAATCCTATCTATATTCATCATTATATTTGACAAAGCTTTATTTTGGCAATAACCCATTATAAACTTAAATATATAGAGTTAACAATGAAATTAACACTAGATGACATTATTGATGTACATAAAAAAATTTCCAAAAATGTAAAGTGGACTGAAACCAGCTACTCAAGCTCTATTTCAGAAAAATTAGGTATTAATGTTTTCTTCAAGTTTGAAAATAGACAATATACAGGCGCATTTAAAGTAAGAGGTTCTTACTCCAAGCTTTTGTCACTTTCAGATCATGAAAGAAGCTCTGGTGTGGTTGCTATGTCTGCTGGAAATCATGCGCAAGGATTAGCTTTTATATCAAATAAGATGGATATTAACTCAAATATTGTAATGCCTGAAGGAACTCCTTTTACAAAGATTAGAAGAACTAAAAATTTTGGTGGAAATGTTATTATTAAGGGATCTGATTTAGATGAGTCCTATCAACATGTACAAGATCTTATAAAGGATAAAGGATTCATTGAAGTTCATCCTTACAATGATTTAAATGTAATTTCTGGCCAAGGCACTATTTCATATGAAATGTTATCTGACTGTAATGAAATTGATGTTCTACTGATACCGGTTGGTGGTGGTGGATTAATAGCTGGTTGTGCATTGGCAGCAAAAGAAATGAATAAAAACATAAAGGTTATTGGCGTTGAATCTGACTTGTATCCATCTTTAACAAACAAAATGTTTAATAAAAAAATCAAGTGTAAAGGATCTACTTTAGCTGAAGGTATAGCTGTTTCAAAAATAGGTGATATTCCTTTTTCTATAATTCAGGATTTTGTAGATGATGTAATTACTGTTTCAGATAAATCGATTGAAAGAGCAATAGCAATGTTAGCGGAACACGAAAAAGTTGTTGCAGAAGGGGCAGGTGCAACAGGTCTGGCCGCGTTATTACAAAATACTAGCACATTTAAAGGTAAAAAAGTTGGCGTTATAATATGTGGGGGAAATATTGACTCAAAAGTTTTGTCCTCAATTTTAATGAGAGACTTAGTTAGATCAGGACAGGTTACAACACTGGGTATTACGATGCCTGACAAGCCTGGACAATTACAAATTATATCAAAAATTTGTGCAACTAATGGAGCTAACGTGCTTCAAGTCGAGCATAGTAGATTTGCAATGGATTTGTCAGCTAGTTTGGCCAAATTAAATATTACTGTTGAAACCCAAAATTCAGATCACTTAAACAAAATAATTGAAGAAATTGAAAGAAATGATTTACCAGTTGAGATCGAAGGTTTGATTTAAAGACTGTTAAATTTTATCAATTTTGATTAAATAGGATTGTCATGAAGAGAGTTTCAATATTTATTGATGTACAAAATATATATTATACTACAAAGCAAATATTTAAATCTAATTTTGATTATAATAAATTTTGGAAAAAAATTACTAATGACAGGGAGGTGGTTGCTGCATTTGCTTACACTACTAACAGAAATGATACTAAACAAATACAATTTCAAAATATATTAAGGGGAATTGGTTTTGAAGTGAAATTAAAACCTTTTATTAGTAGAAACGATGGCTCATCAAAAGGGGACTGGGACGTAGGTATAACAATTGACATCATGGATTATGCACCTAGATCAGACATTATAGTTTTAGCTTCAGGTGATGGAGATTTTGATTTGTTGCTAAAAAGGGTGATTTCTAAAAATAAAATTTTTGCGGAGGTTTATGGCGTAGAAGAGTTAACAGCAAATTCATTAAAGAAATCTGCGTCTAAATTTTATAAAATTGATAACAGCCTAATTCTTAAATGAACATTTAAGATATCTTTGTTAAATGAATATTAACAATCTCGTTTGACGATCCAATACGCAACTTAGGTCCCCAGCAACCAGCGCCAGACGATACATAAAGCTTTGATTTTTTGTATTCATATATTCCATAAATAAATTTAAATTTTAATTTAACTAAAATGTTAAATGGAAAAATCTGTCCATTATGAGTATGTCCTGACAACATAAGATCACTTTTATTTTTTATATTGTCCCAAATATCGGGTTTATGTGAAAGGACTAAGTTAAATAAGTTTTTTTTATTCAACTTTTCAAAAAAACTTATTTTAGAAAATTTACTTTGTAAATCATCAATTCCGATTATGTTTATTTCGTTAATTTGTATACTTGAATTTTTAAGAACTTTAATTTTAAATTTTTTTAATTGCTCAATTTTATTTTTAAAATCTTTTAGATAATATTCATGGTTTCCATTAACAAAATATATATCCTTTTTAATGTTATTTAATAAATTTAGATCATTTAATTTAAAGGAACTGGAATCTATTAGATCTCCTCCAATCAATAAAAAATCATATTCTAAAGTTTGTATTTTATTTAAGATTTTTGAAAGATGTTTAGATGTATTTGTACCTAAATGTACGTCGCTAATAAAAATTATATTATAGTTTCTATTAATTTTAGATGATTTTACAGTAATCTTTTTTAATATTACTTTTCTAGCGTTAAACATTCCATAAATTGATATTATTATTATTATTATTAATGATATTATGCCTATTTTTTTTTCACTAATAGTGATAAGTGAACTAACTAAAATACTAATTGAAATGATTAAAAAACTTATAAAACCAATCCCTAAACCTTCATATACGAATATCTTAAGTGGTATAAACGTACTATGTGATCTTAGGTAATAGACAATAAGTATAAAAAATATAGTTGTGTTAATTATTAAATATTTTATGGATGTT
>Ga0209036_1000597_pt1 | contig 15835 bp, 11 predicted proteins | sample MarorgKNORR_S2LV_3_FD_188222 | JGI IMG/M metagenome (GOLD analysis project Ga0209036, IMG submission 188222) | Marine microbial communities from the Southern Atlantic Ocean, analyzing organic carbon cycling - DCM_A/KNORR_S2/LV (SPAdes) (version 2) | ecosystem: Environmental > Aquatic > Marine >... | reverse complement strand
TTAGTGTAATGTGGTGGTCTCATCATGGAACTGATGGAGGTGGTTATATTATTCAGCGCATGTCATCAGCCAAAAATGAAAGACATGCTTTACTTGCAACTCTCTGGTTTAATTTAGCTCATTATGCCTTACGCGTCTGGCCTTGGATTATTGTTGCGGTAGTCTCTATAGTTATGTTCCCAATCATTCCTGCAGAATACTCTGATTTAGGTGTAAAAGCAGGATACCCTTTAGTGATGAATACATTACTTGGCCCAGGTTTAAAAGGGATTCTAATCGTCTCTTTCTTAGCTGCGTTTATGTCAACTATTGATACACATCTTAACTGGGGTGTCTCATATTTAATTAACGATGTATATAAAAGATTTTTCAAACCAAATGAATCTGAAAGGCATTATGTATTTGTGGGAAAAATTATGACAGTTATATTGATGATACTATCTGCTTTTACAGCATTAAAAATGCAAAGTATCTCGAAAGCATGGGAATTTATTTTTGCTATGGGTGCTGGTATAGGCCTAGTATTAATTTTACGCTGGTTTTGGTGGAGAGTAAATGCCTGGAGTGAAATAACCGCTTTAGCTACTTCAATAATAATAACTATATCTTTTGAAATTATAGCTTACATCCAAACTATTAATAGTGACTTACAATATTCATTATTTGGATCTTCTCCAATAATTTTTGGTGTATCTCTACAAGTTCATCACAAATTAATGATCATTGTCCCAATAGCAATAATCTCTTGGGTTACAGTAACATTTTTGAGTGAGCCAGAACCACTAGATAAACTTGAGACCTTTTATAAAAGAGTTCAACCAGGCGGATGGTGGGGGCCGGTAACATCTAGTTTTAACCATACACTACAGCCTGTCACTAAAGGTATATTTATTTTATGGATATCAGGCGTGCTAATGATATATGGTTTTACATTTGGAATTGGGAATTTAATTTTCCAAAACTACGGAGCTTCAGTACTGCTATTCGGATGTGCAGGTATTGGTTCCTATTTAGTCTGGAATAGAAATCTTTCAAAATTAACTTAAACTATCATGTCAAAACCTAGAAGAATTTTATCTATTGATATTTTTAGAGGTATCACAATTGCAATGATGATTATTGTGAATAATCCTGGGAGCTGGGCATATGTATACCCACCTCTTAGGCATGCAAAATGGCATGGATGCACTCCTACAGATCTGGTATTCCCATTCTTTCTTTTTATTGTAGGTGCAGCAATGAGATTTGCATTCGTTAGATGGCATTCATTTGCTTCAAACGAGTTTTATAAACATGTGTTTATCAGGACATTATCTATCTTCATAGCTGGAAGTTTCATTCATGCTTTCCCTTTCATACAGCAGGATTGGGATTGGAGTAGTTATAGAATAATGGGTGTACTTCAAAGAATTGCTCTAGCATACGGTATTGCGGCAATTATGGTAATACATCTAGATTTAAAAAAGATATTTATTTCGAGTATCGGTATACTGCTAGCCTATTGGAGTATTCTGTGGTTAGGTGGAGGAAGTGCCCCATATAGCCTCGATAGTAACTTTATCCGCAAAATTGATATTCTGGTGCTTGGTGAAAGCCACCTTTATGGAGGTACTGGAATACAATTCGACCCTGAAGGGTTATTAAGTACTATACCATCCGTTGTAACTGTTTTAATGGGCTATTTAGTTGGCTCAATGCTTCATACAACAAAAGATTTTTTAGACAATGTTAAAAGGATGTCTACCTTTGGAATCGTTTCAATAATTATTGGATTGATATGGGGCCTTATTTTTCCAATAAATAAGCAATTATGGACAAGCTCATATGTGTTATTCACAGGAGGAATTGCGACCTTATTTTTATCTTTACTCTGCTATATGATTGACATAAAAAAATGGAAAAAACCTCTGTGGGTTTTTCAGATTTTTGGTACAAACTCTATATTCTTATTTGTCTTATCCGGATTATGGACAAAAATAATTCTAAAAATAAAATTCACCCTAGAAGGAGAATCAATCTCAGGGTATGGTTATTTATATAAAACTATATTCGTCCCATTTGCAGGAGATATGTTTGGGTCGCTACTATTTGCCTTTGCTCACCTTTTAGGATTTTGGCTGATATTATTATGGTTTTACAGAAAAAAAATATTTATAAATCTGTGATAAGAAGAATTGTTTTCCTTATTTTTCTTTTTGTTGTTTCAAACAAACTACAAGCTCAAAATAATCATCAATATTTAACAAAACGTCCATATGCGGTAGTTCTTGGGACAACACAGGATGGTGGGTATCCTCATGCAGGTTGCGAAAAACAATGCTGTAGAAGTGCATGGTCATCAGATAGCTTAAGAAAGATGGTCTCATCCATCGCTATTATAGACCCTAGATCAGGCTTGGGATGGATGATAGATGCTACACCAGATTTTGCAAAACAGTTCCATATAGTTACCAAAGAACATGGGGTAAGACTTGCAGGTATATTTTTAACACATGCTCATATCGGACACTATACAGGATTAATGCAGCTAGGTAGAGAAGTTATGGGAGCAAAAAATATAGTTGTTTATACAATGCCAAAAATGAAAAAATATCTTGAGAAAAATGGACCTTGGAATCAACTTATAAATCTGAAGAATATTGTACTATCTCCAATAAATGATAAAAAAGAAGTTCAATTATCTAGAAATTTAATTATCGAACCATTTTTAGTTCCGCATAGAGATGAATATTCTGAGACAGTGGGTTTTAATATAATTGGCCCAAATGAATCTATGCTCTATATACCTGATATAGATAAATGGGATAAATGGGAACATGATATTTTATTCTGGATTGAGTCAAATACTTATGCTTTGTTGGATGGAACATTCTACTATGATGACGAAATTCCAAATCGCAATATGAGTGAGATTCCTCATCCCCTAATTATTGAAAGTATGAATTATTTCAGTAGACTTTTAAAACGAGATCAAAAAAAAATCTTTTTCATTCATTTAAATCATACAAACCCTGCGCTATCTGAAAACTCTGCTGCTTCTAGGAGCATTATCAAAAATGGATATAACACCGCAAGACTCGGAATGGAATTTTATTTTTAATTATGGCAAAAAAAATATTTATAATGGGAGCAAGTACCGGGATTGGAAAAGCTCTCGCAATTAATTATGCTGAAAAAGATGTAATACTTGGTCTATCTTCAAGGAGAATCGATTTATTAGAAATAATAAAAAAAGAATGCGAATCATTAAATTGTAAAACCATCATTTATAAAACTGACGTAAGAAATACATCTGAATGTGAACAGTCAGCAAACGATTTTATTAAAGAAGCTGGGGGTATCGATATTCTAATTGCTAATTCTGGTGTTGGAAGTAGCGATGGTATCTTTTCAGGTACTAGTGAAAAAATAAATAGAGTTTTAGAGACAAATATTCTTGGAGTAACAAATACTATACTACCATTTTTACCAAGGATGAAAGAACAAAAAAGTGGTACTATTGTTGTTGTTAGTTCGGTAGCTAGCTTTATACCAATTCCACATAAAGGAGGGTATTCAGCTTCAAAAGTAGCTGTAAGAAGATTATTTGATTCTTGGAGGCCCATACTCGTTGACAACGGAATTAAAGCAGTCTCAATTTGTCCTGGATTTATAGACACTCCGATGACAGAAAAAATCTTATTTAAACCATTTTTAAAAAATACAAACTCAGCTTCAAAAGCTTTTATAAAAGCAATTGCAGATGGTAAAAAAACATATATATATCCATGGCAAATGAAATTATTTGTAAAAGCTTTTAATATTTTGCCACAGTTTTTTTATGACTGGGTTATAAACAAATCAAAAAGTAGCATAACTAAATACGATAAAAACTAAATCTGAATTAATTTAATCTGATTTTTTTACTGGTAATTTTTTGATAGTAGAGACTAACCATGTAAGCCCGATAGCAAATGCTACAACTGTTGAGAGCATCATTGAGTACCATACCCATTCAACTGACTTTTCCATAATAAAAACAAAAAACAATGCTAGAGGTGCAGAAACCCCAAGTACCCGTACTATTGTTATAACTAAAACAGGCAGCCCTTTACCTAGTCCTTGAAGTACTCTACCCGTAGTTATTCCTACTGCAATAAATGGATATGCAAATGCAAAAATCTGTAGAAAATTAACAGCAATTAGAACTATTGATTCATCCTTAGTGAAAAACCTTACTACCTGGTCAGCAAATATATAAACCAATGCTGAGGAAAAAATAGTTATAATTAATGCTGAAATGATTCCATACCTAATTGTAAACCTCAAAGCTTCAAATTCTTTTGCACCATAAAACATTCCAATTAGTGTTGTGAGAGATGCAGCAATTGAAAAAATTGGTAGAAATACTAGCATATCTAATCTACCTGCTACTTGATAAGCTGCGACAGTTTCAACTGATATATGAATAAGGATTTTGTTGAAAACCCCTTGACCTACAGCCATCACAATCATTGATAATGATGCAGGGAGTCCTACTTTAATAATATCCCATAAAATTTCTGTCGAGAATGTAAAATCGTTCAGATTAAAAGATATGTAAGAGTGGTCTTTAAAAAATAACATAACAATAAATACAAAGAAGACTACTATTTGGCTAATAACAGTGGCCATTGCCGCTCCAGCGATACCTAACCCAAAACCAATACCACCAAAACTATCCAATTCAAAAATAAAAATTGGATCTAGAATAATATTTAAAACAGTACCTAAGCCCGCCACCATCATTGGAAATTTCATATCCCCTTCACCAGAAAGTATAGATCTAAAAAAACCAGAAAATATCATAAAAGGCATACCTATGCACATCACATGAAGATACTCCCATCCTAAATTTAAGATTTCACCTTCTGCTCCAAATAATGACAAAATCTCTCTACCAAATAGCAATCCAGTAGATGATAGTATAATACTAATTAATGCTGCCATAAACACTGCATGTTCTGCACAATTATCAGCTTGCTTCTTATTGTCCTCCCCTATAAATCTTGCAATAGCAGCTGTGACACCTGTACCGAGCCCCATAGTTAATCCTAAAACCAAAAAAAATAAAGGCATATTGAATGCGATACCTGTTATGGCTTGACCACCTAATCTTCCAATAAATATCATATCGACTAGGTTGTATAGTGTTTGTATACCCATACCAAACATGATAGGTATTGCTAAAGACCATAGAGCCTTAGAAGGGTTTTGTAAAAATACTTTTAAACGTGATTTGGATTCTGATTGATGATTCACAGCTGGGAAACTTACGGTTCACATACCATTAACATCTCATTATAATTCAGTTTAATTAGAAAAATAAAATATGATATAGATATTTTAATTCAAAAAGATGATTTTAATAAAAAATTTATAATAAAGTTAAAATCTTCTTAAATGCACTCGATATTCATAAAAAGTACTGGCTAGCTCATTAATATTATTTTCACTTAGCGTACTATTTTGATCTAACCCCATTGGATTATCAAAAAAACTTTTTCTACTAGTTAATATTTCTAATGATGGCATCTGTAAAGAAGTTTTTATATTACCTCTAGCGCCTTCATCCCAATCAACTTTGAAATGACTAAATAATTGTTGTACTAAAGTAATCTGATCTTTTTGATTCATACCAATTTTATTAAGCTTTTCAAAAAAAGAGCCCATGGAGACTTGTAATCCAGATAAATAACTTGCCCTTGGAAGATTTTGCCAATAATTAAGTTCGATATTTAAACCAGATATTATACTTTTTAAAACTTCATCAATCTCTTTCAGTACTAGAGGATATTTATCTTTTTCAATCAAACTATAAGGTAGTTCAAGTATTCTATTTTCTTGAACATTTTTGATTCTTTCAAAATGAGACCGAGTAAACTCAGTAGCAAAAGATCTCATTCGCTGAGTTACTAGAGTACGATCCTTTTTTGATAAGGACATAAAATAAATCGCATCATGCAACTGATTCATAACATCTTCAACAAGATCATGATCTTCAGCTTCGTTAGATTCAATAAATGAAAGCTGTTTTTCTCTTTTATAATTAGATATTGGACATGATGATTTTGAGAATAAATCAAAAAGATTTGATTTATTTATAATAAAGTGTTCTTTGATGTCATTTAAAATATTTTGAGGCTCATATTTTTCTATTAGTTCTATGTTTGAATATATTTTCATTATTTAAGAAAGATCATTTTTTGAGAAGCTATAAAATTACCTGCTTTAATGCGATAAAAATAAACACCCGACCCTACAAGAGCGCCACCTTTGTTTGTTCCATCCCAAACTACTTTATAACTCCCTGTTTCCATATTATGATTAATTATCTCCTTTACTACTTTCCCATTAACATCATAAATAATTAGCTCCACATTCGAATCTACGGGCAATGAGAATCGAATTGTTGTTTTTGGGTTGAAAGGGTTTGGATAATTTTGCATTAACGAAAATTTCTCAGGTACATAAACACGATTCACAATGCTGTCTTTTTCGTCTAAAAGATTGTAATTACCATCAAAAAGAGCATATGTCACACGCACATCTAAATCTTCAATAGTATTGGCTTCAAAATCAAATCCTAATGGACTATTTATATCTTCAGAAAGTGCAAATTCAATTATTGCAATCCCATCATCATCATTGATATTATTTAATATGACCCCATTACTATTTAGTTGAAAATTATTAATGACATTTACAGAATTTAGATTAGACCCATACTCCAATGTCAATTGACCATATTTTACACTTTGCGTAGCAAATATACTTATCCTGTCATTACTGATTTGCAACAAGGCAATATCAGAACTATTCTTATTTTTATCAGCTAGGTATACAGGTCCATATTTCTCAATTGACCATCGCCACATCTGAGTAAAGGCCATACCATCATCAATTCCAAACAAGCTATCTTGAGAAATTTTAATATTTGGTGGATTTCCAATATATGGCCCAAGATTTTTCGAAAAATCATTGGAGTTCCAGCTAGATATAAACACAGCTAAATCTTCTAGGCTAATTCTATCATCTGGGGGATCACTAAAATCACCTGCTGCTTTTGTAAAAAACCGTCTACTTAATAAACTATCTCTGACATTACCAGAGGTATCTTTAATATATAAAACTTCAAAATCAAGAGTGTCGTAAGACATTATTGTAGAATCCAGAATTAAGAACAAAGTATCTGGATTAAGCCTAAATGCATAATCAAACCCTAAAGTATCACGTTTTGATGTGAATTTATATGAAAATGATTCAACATCAATTGGCTCTGAAAAATATATCGATATAACTGAATCGATTACTAAGTCAACAAAACCTTCATGTTCAATATCAGTAGAGTCTATTGTCGGAAATCGCAAATCATATGTTAATAGCGTATCGGTGGTGCTATCTACGCTCATTGCATTAAGTCCTAGATCATAAATTGCTGAATTATTAGCTGGGCGAATGAGAAATTTTTCTTTACCTGATGGTACTTCATCAAATTTTATTTGTAATCTAACTGAATCTTTACCTTCTTCAGAATGGTCAAAAACCTCAATATCTTCAATATTTGCACTTGAAACAAATCCATTATTTTGAAAAATCTCCACACTAAAATCACTAGGTATTACGCTATTTAACCCAGAATTATCTGTAAATACGTTATCATCTATAGAAAAATGAACTGCACAAATTTTTCGTGATGCCTCAGATGGATTATTTTGTAAAGATATGTACAAATTGGAATCAATTTTAGCTGAACCAGAAATAAAATCAGGCGCAATATTATCTGATGTTGTGAATGTTATAGTATCTTTTGCTAAAATTTGATTACCTGAAAAATCCTCAAAGTTATCTTCAATTATAACAGACATTACGTGCTCACTTCCAAAAGGCTGTGTCATTACAACCCAAATACTATCAGGTGATGGGTCATTCACTATTGTATAGTATGTTACATAATCAATAGCACTGTCTGGAGGGATTATGATAGTAGAGTCAGGAGTCGAAACCACTATATCTTCATACCTAAACACGTCCATTATTTTAAAACTTTCTAAAGCAGAATCATCAGTTAGAGGCTGACCATTCAATAATCTAATAGGCTCATTAAAACTAAAAATTAATGTATCTTTATAAGATATATTATTACTCTCATTCGTTATATTTGAACTATAAAAGGGTCTTAATTGATCGTTTAAAATAAATGGGCCAGCAAATTCTGATGAATCCATGTTAACGCCATTTTCATTATAAATCGCATTTGAAGATTCAGGGAATATTCTAATTATTTCACCACCAGTTGGAATAAAATCAAGACTAACGTCAAGTTTTATTGTATCTGCTCCTTCATTATCTAGCAAATTATTATTTTCATCAACAACATATATTGGAAAAACCTCACTTATGATATCATCATTTGATGTAAGTAATACTTTAAAATCTTGGATAACCAAGCCAGAATTAGATAACTCATTTGAAAAAACAGGCCCATTTTCGAAAATTAATCTAAAGAATCCATTATCTGGACTAAGGCTACTATTTTGGGCGAAAATAGGTGACGGTAGTAAATAAAATTGTTCTGTTACCTCAGTAGCGCTCATAATATTGCCACCAGCATCATAAATTTCATTTGGGGTTGGTCTTATTAAAATATTTTCTGTACCATTTGCAGAGCCAACAATTTTTAAATTCAAACGAAATATAGTTTCACCAATTATAGGATTGCCTCCAGATGTATCAGCTATTGATTCGATGTAAATAGATTGCGCACCATTTAAATCTCCATAATCGACTTCAATAGTAAAATCTTCTATGCTTAAAGGTTCGGTTGCTTCAGAATTACTAAAAACATTCTCGCTCATTTGAATTAAAACATAATCATTACCTCTACCAAAGGAGTCTGCAATAAAACTAGGAGGAGAAACATCTGCGACCTCATACTCAAAGTTATAGGCTGAAGTGAAATTTGTGTCACTGTCACATAAACTTGAACTATTAATAGAAAGTGTGAATGTTTCTAATTCAGTAAAGAGAACATCTGGGTTTATGGTAATTGAGGTTGTATCAATATTAAAATTTGTTTGATAATTTAAGGTATCACCATTCTGATTAATTAAATGTACTATTTTTTTAAATTCACTATCATTTAAATCATTTATACTAGTATCACTTATATTATAACTTTTCACAGTTTCACTAAATAGTAAAATTATATTGCTACTAGGTAATATAGCGTTATCAGGGTCAGGTGATAATTGCAATAGTGTTGGTGCTAATTCATCTTTTAAATCAAAGGTTACCTGATTTAAAACTTGATTCCCAGCGCGATCCCTTATTGGTAAAAAAGTGGTTGATATTGTAACTATTTCAGAACCTGAAGCATTAGGTGGATCTAAAATTAATTGTAATCTAAAACTAGTCTCTCCCCCTACAACTGGTTCAAAACTATCAACCTTGATAACATTTTCTATCGATACAGTTTGGACATTATTTAAATCACTGCTTGAAATGCCTAAATCAAAGTGACTGCTAGTTAAGCCTCCAGAAGCGACTAGGTCTGCATAGTCTTTATATATCTCTTCACTCATAGATACAGTTACTAATGTATTTGAATTACTATCGATTACGGCATTGTTAAATAATGGATTAACAATATCATTTATTCTGATATCAGATGTTTTAGTTGTAATCTGATTCCCAGACTCATCATTTAAAGAAACACCGCTAGCATTTTGGTTTAATACCGTTATTTGAATATCTTCCCATTGCGAATCAACAAATGAATTATCTGGGTCAATCTCAATTACTCGCAAATCATCGCTAACATCTATGCTAAAACCTATGGGGGTTCCACTTTCAAGAAATGAAAGTGAGATATAATCTGATAGATTCGCTTCAGACACCTCGTCTTGATTTTTAAAAAGTTCTTCGGATGAATAAATAATTATATTTTCATTCGGATCAACAATCATAGGATCAGATTCAACACTTATACCCTCAATTGTTATTTCAGGAGCAATAATATCGTATAGTTCAATATAAATGGTATCGCCAATAGTAAATGGAATACTTTCACTGTTTATTAAATGAGGTGCAGTAATTTGAGAAAGGATTTCTCCATTTTCATCACGCGTTGCAAAGATATGATCTTTTACAGTTACATAGATATAGGAACCATAATTAGGCTGATTAATTAAGGGAAATCTAATTGTACTATAACCAGTATTCTGTTGCAATAAGCCCCCGTTTTCATCCAGTAATTCACCTAGCCCAACATTAAAACCATTTTCATCTCTAATTTCAAAATAATCTTCGCCATTTAAAATAGAACCAATACTCCAAACCTCTCCATCATTTACACCATATACTTCATTTGAAAAGTCGATATCAACAAACAAATTTTGAGGATGCAGATTTTTATAATCAGAGAAGTAAGACATTTCACCAATGACAATACTAAAATCGCCTATATTACCATCATTATGTCCATCTACCACTATGTAATAATCTCCTTGTTCATCCAGATATACCTCTCTAGCTATTGGTAAATAATCAGGAGGACTAAAATCTACAGCGCTAGGGCATAACACGCCTGAATCAATTAATTCATAAGAAAAATTTTCGTTAGCAATTAATTCATTTTCATCAATGTTTTTACAATCTATACCATCCGCTTTAACTATTGCAATCGAAGCATCAAAATTCACTCCACTTCTACACATATCAGCAAATAAATTTATACCCTCATCATTCTCTCCATCACCATCTTCATCAGAAAATCCAATAGAAAATTTATATATCACATCATTTGTAAGGTACCCTGCTAATTTATCTGTGGTTCCTGAGCTGTAAACTACAAAATCATCTCCGCTTGCTGTTGTTGACCCAGAAAGCTCAATAGGGAAATCATCTACTGATATTGTTAGATTAACATCATCTTCACATTGGGCATTTATGGTCGCAGGTGCTGAAAAAATTAAAATAATTAATAATGCTGTTATTTTATTGAACGGCATTAATCAAGCCCTCACCATAACTATTTAGAAAAACCGAAACATTGTTTTCATTTCTAAGTACAGTATTATTTGTATATCTTATTGGCGCTAAGCCTTCATCTTTTACAGTAAATATTATTTTGGCCATTGACATAGTACCACTTGAATTAATCGTACCAATGGTTGGTTGTAAAAATAAATAAACGTTTAAAAATCCATCCTCTTGATCGGTAAACATGATGGGAGTATTTATACCATTCATGAAAAAATCACCATACTCCACGCTATCTATCTGAATTATCTCAGAATCAAACTCAATCTGTAAATGAGCACCTGCAGCATTTTGAACTTTATAACAATAAAGCTCGAGCGTATCACTTTCACCAACCTTGATGGATTCAAATTCTGGTGGATGAAAGAATATTGTTGGTGAACTCAAACCAAGATTTTCCGGATCAAATTCATTATCTAATTGATACTCAGCATCATCACAGGATGGTAAAAAAATAAACGCAACAATAAGACTAATTAGTAGTTTAGGGTATCTGGATACCAACATTAACTCCTAATGATACCCACATCGTACTTCCCAAGGAAGATGTGTTAACTAGATTTGCTCTACTTGATAGTGCAAAAGATAATGGAAAGGTACTAATACCATAGACCAAATCGCCACCAATTACATAGCCCTTACCGTCATCATATGTAGACCTACCTAAAAATGTGTATTTTTTTAGACTATTCCCTCCAAAAGATATTTTTTTAGTTAAATCAAAATTCAGTGCTAAAGTACTGCTAGACCCCTCATATTCATTATCAAAACTCGAAGATGTAAATGAATAGTTAGATACTTCATAGGTCAATGATGTAAATACTGAGCCAAAATAAAGACCTATCGGAGTATGAATTAAAAAACCACCATCTGTATATGGAGAATAAGCAGATAAAGAATTGCCTTTAAAAATTGGTCTGACAATAGATCCTCTAAGGCCGAATCCAGATAGGACATCCCATGTAGTCAATCTAGGTTTTGATTCAGACTCTGCAAAAGAGCCTAGATTCCCAGAATTGACAAATATTTCATCAGGTGCAACAATATAGGCATGTAACATATTTATTCCCCAAATTGAAGCGCCGACAACCCTTAAACCCTTTAAAAAATTATTATGTTTTTTTGTGTCACTTGCATAACGAATTATATCTGGCCTTAATTCAATTAATTTTCCAGGATCATTCTCATTTTGATAATTTGTGTATTTCTCCTCAAATCCTCCCCATGATTTTTGATAATTTGAGTGAGCAAGTAATGCCAACCCACCAATAATAATTTCAGTACCAAAAAAGCCCATTCCTGTATAAGAACGTTTTGAATATACCTGCCCTGCTCCTGGCACAAATGTAGAATACATCAATGACTTAACTTTTTTAGGGATTTTTGGTAATCTAAGCCATGGAGCTTTCTGTTTCTCTTTTTGTGTATTTAAATAGCTTAATGTTTCAGAAGATGCTTCAATTGTTAAAGTATCTGGGACTTCCAATCCACTAACATTATATGATAACTTTTTCATTTCAAGTCTGATACTATCAATTGCACTAACATTTTCGATTGAAAAACCTTGAACCTCCTGCTCTAGATCAATGGAATACATTTTCCCTTTTACAAAATATTCTTTTTCTTTTTCAATAATAGTGCCAGCAACTACAAAGTTAACCTTTAACAGTTTACCCAATTCTAAGATGCAACCTTTAGATTTACACTCTCCATAGAGGGACTCTCCTGGATAAAAAATTTCTACCTTATTTGTCATGCTAGCATCTAGCACCTCATAAATATTTAACTTTTTAAGATTTTGACGGAATTGTTCCGTTAGAAGATCACGTAATGGCGTAGAAATACCCTCAGATGAGAAATCTAGAACTGCTAGTCTGTTTCCAGTTTTCGCACCACCGCCTATCCAATCAATTTTTTCTGCAGCTGACGCATTTACGTTTATTACAAACCAGAATGCAATGTATAAAGCACATTTAATAATAATCATAAATATTTTGTTGATATAATTCATTTTTTAATAAAACTAACAAATTTACACTATAGAAAGGAGATGTCAAATAAGGGTAGAAATAAACTATGGAATTAAAACTGCTTCATGGGGTTATCTTGATACCAGTTATTTATAAAAATATCTAAGATTTTTACTAGCGAATTCTCTATATCTTGGATGATTTTTTCATCGTTTGATTGGCCCATTAAGTTTTGTTGATAAATTATTCCTTTTTGAAACTTTTTTAATATTTTCCCTTTAGGAATATTTTCTAAATATTTTTCCCTAGTTAAAAATAAATCAAAAACAGATAGTTTAATGTGATGTGAGTAAAGACTTAAATCATTAGATTTAATCAAACTAATCTCAATCACCATTGATGGTGAAAAAACTTCTGAATCTATTTTTAATTTATAGCCCTCTAAAAATAATAATGCAATCTGGGTAAGTTTTTCTTTCCATGTTGGATCCTGATCACCGATCACAATTATATCTAAGGATACTTCTTCAATTTTTTTCAAATTTCCTTCATGCCAGATTAATTGTCCATAGGAAATTGAAAATAATAAAGATGTAAAAATGACTTTTTTAATCATAATAGTGCATATATAGTATCTTTAATTATTTAACCATTTATCATTGGCACAAAGTGTACAGGAAGAATTTTCTCTTTATTTATTTCACCATCATTATTCTTTGTAATTAGCCATAAATGTTGGACCTCTGACTGTCTACCAATAGGAATAATCATTCTACCATTAATTGATAATTGGTTTAATAATGTTTTTGGAATTTCATTTGAAGCAGCTGCTACAAGGATCCTATCATAAGGTGCGTGTTCAGACACACCATTATTACCGTCGCCGCAATGTAAAGAAATTTTCTTATAACCTAATTCACTTAATATAATTGAAGCCTTTTTAGCTAATACTTCATTTATCTCTATTGATACTACTGAAGTTCCAAGCTTGCTTAACACAGCTGTTTGAAAACCAGAACCCGTACCGACCTCAAGGACTTTATGTCTTGGTTTTAATTTTAGATTTTCAGTCATAAAAGCAACAATAAACGGCTGGCTGATAGTTTGACCTTCTCCTATTGGAATTGCACGGTCTTCGTAAGCTATATCAGAATACTTTTCAGGAACAAATTTTCGTCGATCTACCTCACGCATCACCTCTAAGATAGATTGATCTTCAATGCCTTGTTTTATTACATCACTATCAAACATAAAATTTAATTTTATTAATTTAAGAAATTTACGTAACTCATTTTCATAAAAAGCAAGTTATGATAAAAGTTACCATGCGTTAACATTTTTTAAATCCAATTTTCACAATCAAGATAATCTTCAATCGCCTGATCACTAAAGAACTGATAGCTCCTGCCTGTCTGCTTCCATTTTACAGTACCATCCCCGTTAAATAAAATAACAGATGGTATTATTTCAAAAGGAGCATTATCTAGGCCAAATGTTTTGGATACTATAAAATTTTCATCTTGTATAAAAGGAAATGGGAATTTTGTTTTATTTGCAAGATTTTTGATACTGCTTATGCTACCATAAGCTAAAACTAAAAATGTCAGATTACATTTCTGAAACTCTAATATTTTTTTTTTAAACCGTTTTAATTGTTCGATACAAACAGGACAACTAACTGATTTTATAGTAATCAAACAAACTGTTTTATTTTTAGATAATAAAGGGAAGGATATTTCCCCCCCATTAATGTCTGAAATATTTTTAGGGAAAGTATTTTCAGAACCAATGAGATTATTAGTTAGTAAGGTTAATAGAATGAGTAACGATAAATTAATTTTCCTAAAACAAAATACTTTCATTCAAGCTTTTGCAAAAAAATGATCAAACTCATTAACTACATAATCGATACTTTCATTACTTATCCCAGAATGTGTAACAAGCCTAAACCAATTAGGTGCCAACTCAAAAAATCGAATATTCTTTTTTTCCATAAACTCAAGAAGTGCTGAGCTATTTATTTTTGGATGGTCAAGCTTAAAATAAATAATATTTGTCTTAGTTTTTTCTATTTCAAGATTAATACCATCAATCTTACTTATACCATCTGCAAGCTTTTTAGCGTTTTGATGATCTTGAACGATTTTTTTAGACATTACATTTAATGCAACAATACCAGCTGCAGCTAAAATACCTGCTTGCCTCATCCCTCCTCCAAGAGCTTTACGGTTAAATCTAGCTCTTTGAATAAAACTACTTTCACCACAGAGTAATGACCCAGAAGGAGCAGATAATCCTTTAGAGAGACAAAAGGATACAGATTCTACTTCTTTTGTTAAATCTGAAACACTAGAACCAGTTGCAGTTGCTGCATTAAAAATTCTAGCACCATCAATATGAACTGACATGTTATTATTTCTTGCTATATCTGCTACATCATTTATGTAGTTAATATCAAGTGGCATACCTAAACATCTATTATGAGTATTTTCTAAACATATTAACCTTGAGGGTGGAAAATGGACATCTTTCTTTCGTATAGCACTTTTTATATCTTCAATACTCATCGTCCCATCATCATGATTTTTTAGTTGCCTAGAATGGACACCTCCAAAAGAAGATATTCCTCCGGCTTCATATAAAAAAGTATGTGATTGATCACCCAGAATAACCTCATCGCCTCGCTGGCAGTGGGTAAGTACAGCAACTAAATTTGCCATCGTACCGCTTGGTAAAAATATAGCAGCCTCTTTATTAAACTTTTCTGCAGCTAATTTTTCTAATCTATTAACTGTTGGGTCTTC
>Ga0209036_1000595_pt1 | contig 15866 bp, 14 predicted proteins | sample MarorgKNORR_S2LV_3_FD_188222 | JGI IMG/M metagenome (GOLD analysis project Ga0209036, IMG submission 188222) | Marine microbial communities from the Southern Atlantic Ocean, analyzing organic carbon cycling - DCM_A/KNORR_S2/LV (SPAdes) (version 2) | ecosystem: Environmental > Aquatic > Marine >... | reverse complement strand
GCGCTTCTCCGGCAGTAACTCCGGCAAAAGCCCGTACTTGGACGGTCCAAAAAACGCACTTTGAGTAGATAGAAGAAACACCACCACGACCAGCAACGCATCGGAATCCAGCACGAACCCAAGGATGGCCAGAATCATGATGCCCACCTCGGCAATCTTGGTGCCCACCGTCACAAATTGTTTGCTGTACCGCGTAGCCAACTGGCCGGCAAATGCCGAGAACAGAATGAACGGCACCGCAAACACAAACCCGACCAACGGAGCCCAGTTGTCAGCAGTCGCCTTGCCCAGCACCATGAAAATCACGATAAACTTGAAGGCGTTGTCATTGAATGCCCCCTGAAACTGCGTCAGGAAAAGGCTCCAGAAGCCGACGAGGGATCGCTTGGGTTGATCGGTGGAAGAATCCATAAACCGGTTGACGGAGGGAGCCTACCCGCGCGGCACACAGAACGCCAATGGATTATCCCAACGTTTCTGTTGATTGAATCAACGCCGCCGCTACCCTGTGCGCGGTGTCGGACTTTGAAAATCCAGCCATCGCCGTCTTGGCCAAGCGCATCGATCCCCAGCTCACCTGGGGACAGGTGCACATCCGGCGCATCGATGACGGCGGCTTCGAGTTGCGGCATGTGGTCGATGCTGAAGCCAACGCCGACGCGCTTGGCCAAGCGCAAACCGCCGACCTCCGCAGCTTGGCCGAGACGAATGCGCTTGGCCAATTTCGCCCGCTCAAGGCCGCGCCCCACCTCCGCAGCGGCTGGCGCTGTGTCGTGAATGACCTGACCGGACTGGAAACCGCGCTGCGCCACCTCTACCCCGGCAGCGTTGCCGACTGGCATGCGCTGGAGCTTGGCCAAGCGCAGCCAACGAGCTATCGCGAATTTACCGAACGCCAGACCGGCATGTACCGCATCACCGCCAAGCTTTCTCCCGGACAGGCCAAGCCAGCCTCCGAAGCCTGCTGCCACTCGGCCTCCTGCCTGAAACAACGGCGCTGGGCCGTGGACGACCTCCCCGCGGAGGAGCCCGCGCAAAAGAGTGCAATCCCCTGCCTCGAGCCGTGCGCCCTGATGCTCGAGTTCGCCCGGGGCGTGTTTCGTTTTGAGCAGCACAACGGCGCCATCGGCGAAATGACACCGGATGATAAGCGAAACCTGCTGATGGCCGCCGAGTTGGCTGCAGAACAGGCCGGTGAACCGGAACGCGAAGCCGACTTAGCCGCGCCCGGCAACCGGCGCTGGATGCGCTACCTGAGACTCCGCCTCGGCAGTTGAACAGCCAAACCGCTTGTCCACTTGGCCAAGCTGAACTATTTTGCGCGCTGCGTGGCTGTGAAAAAACAGAAGACCCCCGCCCCGGACGATGTGCGGTTTGAGGAGGGACTGAAAAAACTCGAGACAATCGTCGAGCAGATGGAAGGCGACGAGATGCCGCTTGAGGATCTGCTCGAGCACTACGAGGAGGGCATTCGCCTAGCCAAGGAGTGTCAGGAAAAACTCGAGGCCGCCGAGTTAAAAATCAAAAAACTACAGCCCAACGCCGATGGCGAGGATGAACTCGTCGACGACGACTCTGTTGAATTCTGAAATGGCAAAAAGCGAAACACACAACAGCTACCTCGACATGGTGGATCACCCCGCCCACGTCAAGAAATTGACGTTGAAACAGCTCGAGCAGTTAGCCAAGGAATTGCGCGTGGAACTCATTGAAGGACTCGCCCAAAACGGCGGCCATCTCGGTCCAAACCTCGGCGTGGTGGAGTTGACCGTGGCCATGCACCGCGTGTTCGAGACGCCGAAGGACAAGTTCGTCTGGGACGTGAGCCACCAGTCCTACGTGCACAAGCTGTTGACCGGACGCAAGGACCGGTTCCGCACCATCCGCACCACGGACGGCCTGAACGGCTTTTCGCTGCGCACGGAAAGTGAGCACGACTGCTACGGCGCAGGCCACGCCGGCACTGCCCTGTCCGCCGCGCTGGGCATGGCCGCCGCCCGTGACCAACGGGGGGGCGACGAGAATGTCGTCTGCGTTTTCGGCGATGCCGCCCTGACCAACGGCTGTTCGTTCGAGGCGCTCAACAACATCGCCCACACCACGAACAAATTCATTGGCATCCTCAACGATAACGAGTGGTCGATCGCCAAGAATGTCGGTGCGATCTCCAACTATCTCAACAAGCTGATCACCAATCCCAGCTACAACAAAATCGCCCACGATCTGCAGCATTTCCTCGAGAAAATCCCGACCGGAAAACTGGCCGTTCGCCTTGGGCTGAAAGGGCAGGAGGCGATCAAGGGCACCGTCACGCAAGTGGCCCTCAAGCACAACGAGGACACGCTCGATGCCGACGGACGCGGTGGGTTCGGCAGCAGCCTGATTTTTGAGGAATTTGGAATCCGCTACCTCGGTCCGATCGACGGACACGACCTGCCGCTGCTGATCGAGACGCTCGAGTTCGCCAAGAGCTGCGAGCAGCCAATCGTCCTGCACGTGATCACCAAGAAGGGCAAGGGCTTCAACGCCGCCCTGAAACATCCCGAGAAATTTCACGGCACCGGCCCATACAATCCCAAGTCCGGTGAGAGTGCCCCCGGAAAACCGGGCACACCGCCGAAGTATCAGGACGTGTTCGGCGACACGATGGTCAAGCTCTGCCGCAAGGACAAGTCGGTCGTCGGGATCACCGCCGCGATGCCAAGCGGCACCGGCCTCAAGGCACTCGAGGAAGCCGTCCCAAAACAATACTACGACGTAGGCATCGCGGAGGAACACGCCGTGCTGTTTGCCGCCGGCATGGCGACCATGGGCTTCCGCCCCGTCTGCGCCATCTACTCCACATTCCTGCAGCGCTCGTACGACATGATCGTCCACGACGTCGCACTGCAAAACCTGCCGGTCATCTTTTGCATGGACCGCGCCGGGCTGTCGGCCAACGACGGCCCGACACACCACGGCCTGTTCGACATTGCCTACCTAAATTGTGTGCCCGGCATCATCGCCATGGCACCCAAGGACGAGGACGAATTGGCGGACATGATGTTCACCGCCACGCATCAAAACCAGCCGGCGTTCATCCGTTACCCGAGGGGCAACGGCGAGGGCGTCCCGGTCAAGGATCAGCCGGCCCTCATCGAGGTCGGTAAGGCTGAGGTGCTGCAAAACTTCGCCAACAACGGCAAGCCGAAGGTGGCGTTCTTCGCGCTTGGCCCGATGCGTTCCATCGCAGACAACGCCATCGAGGAACTCGGCACGGAGAACATCGATGCCGCCATCATCAACCCGCGATTCACCAAGCCAATCGACGCCGGAACCACCGAGTTTTTTGCCCGGGCCGCAGACGTCATCGTGACCATCGAGGATCATGTGCTGAAGGGCGGCTACGGCAGCATCGTTCGCGATCATCTGGCTGACCAACAAATCCAGACCCCGGTCGTTCGCATCGGCTGGCCGGATGAATTCATCGAGCACGCCTCCTCCGTCGGTTATCTGCGGGAAAAGCACGGCCTGAGCGGCGGAGCCGCAGCCAAAAAAATCAACCAAGCGCTTGGCCAAGTGGCCGACGAGTCCTTAGCGCTTGGCCAAGCGGCAGGAAAATAAAAAATTGCCATGACACGGCACTGTCACAAATGCGGAAAGGAGTGGACGCTCGACGGCCAACCGGGACGCAGTGAGAGTTGCCACGGATGCAACGAGGATCTGCGCATCTGCCTCAACTGCATCTTTTACGACGCCTGCGTCGCCTACCAATGTCGCGAGCGCCGCGCCGAACCAGTGACCGAAAAACATCGTTCCAACTTCTGCGAGTACTTCGACTTCGCACTGCGCGATTGGTCCGGTGAAGGCACAGGCAACACCCGTGCCGACAAGGCGCGAAACGCCTTCGACAATCTCTTCGGCGACTAGCCTGTCGGTTCCGTTTCCCACAATTAAATAGTTGTCAAGCAGGATTCAATCGCTGCTCGAGAAAAAAAAAATTGTAATCCAAAAAAACCTGTTGTCAGGAAAATCAGTGAAGACTAAGCTGCCCTTCCTGCAACAAACTAAGAAAAGCAACCCATGAAGAAAATCGACGCAATCATCAAGCCATTCAAACTTGAGGATGTGAAGGAAGCGCTGGCCACTGTCGGCGTGGAAGGGTTGACCGTGACGGAGGTCAAGGGATTTGGCCGACAGAAAGGTCACACCGAGATCTACCGTGGCAGTGAATACACCGTCGATTTTCTTCCCAAAATCAAATTGGAAATCGTGCTGGAAGACGATCAGGTCGAGGCTGCGGTTGACGCCATCGTCAAGAGTGCCAAGACGGACAAGATCGGTGACGGCAAGGTTTTCATCAGTTCCATAGACAGCGTGACGCGCATTCGAACCGGTGAAACCGGCGCGGATGCCATCTAGGCGGGTGTGTTTTCACACCGCCTCCGGCGACGCCGAAGGTTCGTTCAAAGAGAACATGCGAGCCATAGGCAAAAAACGGGGACGCAGATGGCGCCAAATGGACTGATTTTGGGGTATTTTCTTATTGGTCAAGCAGACCGTGTTTTTACCTGTGAATAACGTGTGGACAAAAGTTAATAGCTTCTGCTGGAAATCCAGTGGCAGCGTTCCTACTTTTTCCACCTCACTCGCGGTGAGCAGCCATGAGGAAAGATCGGTTCAATACGGTCAACAACCTGAGAACAACTAAGCAACCAACTGAAGACAAACGACTTATGACACTTTTTTTAACTCAGCGAGAACAGATACCCCCCCGTTTCTCCATCGAACTCTCGACCCAAACTGAGCATCTGGGTTCCAATTATACATTGCTAATTCTTCAGCCTTCGGCGGTCAGTGAATAAAACAGACACAAACTCGTTGTCTTCCCGCCGAATGAACGCTTCCGCCGAGGAAATCTGGGCACAAGCGAGCGATACGCTCCGCAGCATGGTCAATCCGGATTTGTTCAATCTCTGGTTTGACCCCATAAGGTTGGATTCCATTGAAGAAACCGACGCAACCTTAAAAGTTCCCAACGAATTCTGCGCGGTCTGGCTTAAGGACAATTACAAGGAACTGCTTCAGGATGTCCTTTCCCACGTCACCGGCTCCAAGTTGACGGTTCAATTTGATGTCAACTCCGAGACATCACCCAGCCGGGTTCCCGCAGGTACTGCCGAGTTGGATTCACCCGTCAAAGAGCCCACAAAGCCATCAAGGACAAAGTCATCCACAAGTCGCGCATCAAAAAACAGCGACTCGATGGAAAAACTGTTCAACCCCAAGAACACCTTTTCCACGTTCGTGGTTGGTGACAACAACAGTTTCGCACACGCAGCGGCGTTGGCCGTCGCACAATCCCCAGGTCGCTCGTACAATCCTCTCTTCCTTTATGGCGGCGTGGGACTGGGCAAGACTCACCTGTTGCACGCCATCGCACACTATGCACTGGAGGAAAATCCGCGCCTGAAGGTCGCCTATCTTTCCTCCGAGAAATTTACCAACAAATACATCGACGCCATTCAAAACAACGAGTTGGCCAAGTTCCGGCGCACTTACCGCAAGACGGACATTTTGTTGATCGATGACATCCAGTTCTTGGCTGGCAAGGAACGAATCCAGGAGGAATTTTTCCACACGTTTAACGCACTCCACGAGGGCCACAAGCAGATCGTAATGACCTGCGACCGGCCCGCGAATGAGATCAAGGATCTTGAGAAACGTCTGGTTTCCCGTTTTGAGTGGGGGCTGGTCACGGACATGCAGCCACCGAATTACGAGACCCGACTAGCTATCCTTCGCAAAAAAGCGGCCTCCATTGACGTGCAGGTGCCAGAGGACGTGGTGGCGCTGTTGGCCAAGCGAATCCGCAGCAACATCCGCCGACTGGAAGGCGCGCTCATTCGGGTTTCCTCCTATCAATCCCTCATCGGCAAACCGATGTCCCCCTCTGCCGTGGAAGGGCTGCTTAAGGATTTGTTCCACGAGGAAGGCCGCACGATCATCTCGATCGATCAAATCCAAAAACGGGTTGCGGAGCATTACGACATTCGACTGGCCGATATGACCAGCCGCCGCAGGCCGGAAAACATCGCCTTTCCCCGTCAGGTTGCGATGTATCTTTCACGCGAGCTCACCGGCAAATCGCTCAACTCAATCGGCGAGGCATTCGGTGGGCGCGACCATGGCACCGTGCTGCACGCCTGCCGATTGGTTCGCGACAGGATGGAAGTCGATACAGACGTCCGTCAGGCGGTTCGCTATCTGCAGGGCCAGATTTCCCGCTAATTCGCCGGCGTTTCCCCGACCGTCGGCCAGGTGATCCCGAAAAACTCGGCCGGCTTGGCAAAGATCGCAACCGGCATTCCGAGCGCCTCTTTCAATTCAACGTCACGATCCCAGGGATTTTCGATCGAGCTGATCGTCTGCATCTGCTCCCGGGTCAGGTTTAGCGGAAAATACCACGGCGACACCGCCGCGGTGTTGATCAGTGGAAAATCCGAGCCATAAAGCAGTTTCCCTTCAAACTTTTTCTCAGCGAGCGTTTTTTGGAGGTAACCCGGTTTGTTGATCTGCGTCATGCTAGAGATGTCGGCGAAGAGATTCGGATATGTCTCGAGCATGGCGATCAACCGGTCGATGTCCTCCTCCCCCTCGTTTTCACCGGTCGAGGCGGCATGCGCCACGATCACCTTCACCCCGAGGTCGAGCGGAAGCTTGAGCCGGACCGGATCCGCGAGTTCATCCCGCGCATGCGTGAACGACCGTTCCGCACCGGCGTGCGTCAACAACGGGAGATTCAGCTCCACCAGTTTGCGATAAAACGGCTCGAGCGACTTGTCGGCGGGATCGATGAACTGGATCGACGGCAGCCACTTGACCAACATCGCGCCATTGTCCCTGGCCCATTGCAACCGCTCCAACGCATCAGGCCGATGCGGATTGATGCTGGCACCGAAACGGAGAGTCGGATACTTCGCGGTCTCCTTGGCGACGTACTCGTTTGGGATGAAAAACTCGGTCCGGTCGCGATCCAGTTTGCCATCGTCTCCGATCACGCCGTCCATCGCGAGGATGATCGCCGCCCCCACCCGCTCACTCTCCTCCACCCGCTTGGCCAGGCGCTCGATCAGCAACTGATCCCCCTTGGCCTCCACCTCCGCCAACGTCACGCCGAACGCCTTGAGGTAAATGTTGAACCGGAAATTATTCCGCAGTTCCTTGGACACAAAGCAACCACTCCCCCCCGCACCGATGCCGGCCGTGTGGCAATGCATGTCGAAAATTGGCTCCGCATACCGCTTGGCCACGGGCTGATAAGGGCCGGAAAAGAAAACCAAGCGCATCACGAGTAGTAGCAAAGCGAGGATCACCAGCCCCTTGGCCAAGCGCTTGGCCAAGCGAGTCAATCGCCCCGTTGGCTTCCGTTGTTCGTTGGTGTTTTCGGTTTCGTCCGTCACAATTGCATTCTTGAGTTTTCGCTTGGCCAGGCGCAAGATGGGGGCATGTCAGAAATAGCAGAATTCCTCCATCACGGCGCGGAACAAATCACACCTAAAATTCTGCATGGAATCCACAAAAAACTCCCGGCACTCAAGCTGCAGTTCGCCGAGATCAACGCGCCGGAGTTCCCGCATCTCGTGGAGCAACTCGAGTTTCTCGCGGATGTCGTGGAGGATTTCGTCGAGGGAGCCGACAACGATCTGCCCTACGTTGCCGTCGCCGAGGCGGCCTACGCCCTCGTCTACGCTCACAACGAACTGGGGCTGATTCCCAACCACATCAACCACGTCGGGCGGGCGGACGACTCGGCCGTCGTCCGGGCGGTATTGATCGAGAACGAACGTGTACTCTCCGAATATGCCGAGCGACACGATCTCGAATGGTCTCTCGTCACGGTCAAGCCGTGACCATCTCCCGCAGCGCCGACTCCAGTTCACGGGCGTATCCGGCGTGGTCCATCTGCGGCGAAGCCTGAAATCGTTCCTGCAACCCGGCAGCCCGTTCCGCGAGTCGCCCCGGTGCCGCCGCCCAGCCAACCGCCTTGGCCACCAAGTCCTCCCGGTTCGCCGCGACAAATTCCTCCAACCCCACGCCGGCCAGCAGCCCCACGCCCTGCCGCGACACGTAACTGTCGCCGGCCAACGTCAGGATCGGCGTACCCATCCAGAGACAATCGCCGGTTGTCACGCCTCCGTTGTACGGAAACGGATCGAGCATTAGGTCGATCTGGTTGTGCAACTCGAGGTAGACCGGCTCCGGGCCCTTGGTCGCGAAAATCAGTTGGCTTTCATCCACGTCGTGACGACCGAATTTATCGAGCAACAGCCCCTCGTGTGCCGGATCATTTCGCACCAACAAAAGCAGCCGAGACTCGGGGCAGGCCTGCAGAATTTCACTCCATGCCCGCACGGCCGCCTCGCTGATCTTGGCCGGATTATTCAGGCAGCCAAACGTGAACGGCTTCCCCTCGAGGCTGGGCAAAGTGCCCGGCTCGGGGCTGATGTCCGGCGGCCCGTACACCCACGCCGTCCGAGGTAGTCGATACAGCCGCTCGACGTACAGCGACTCCGTGCCGGCCGGATCCGCCACGGCATCGGTAATGCGATAATCCACCGCACTCAACCCGGTCGTGTTGGGATACCCAAACAAAGTCGCCTGCACCGGGGCCGGCTTTTGCGCCAACACACCCAGCCGATTCCCAGAGGTGTGGCCGGAGAAATCGAGCAGCACATCTAGCCGATCGGAACGCATCAACTGCACCACTTCCGCGTCTGATTGTCCCGCAATGTTGTGCCAACTTTCGACCAAGCCGCGATAACGCTGCTTGGTCGGAGTCTCGTCGCTAGAATTGTCGTAAACGATCGGCGTCACCCCTTCGCGATCCAAATGCTGCCAAACGGCCGAGGCCATGCGCCCCACCGGGTGATAACGAAAATCCGCCGACAAAAAACCCACCCGCAACGACCGCTGCCCATCGTACTCCGGCCGCTCGGCAGGTTCAGCCGGCTCGCCGCCGAACCGCTCGCCCCACTCACGGTGCGCTGTCGCGATCTCCTCCCGGCTGATCCCGGAATCGTATTGCAGCGCAAAAATCAGGTTGCTGTGCGTCGCCGGGGCATCGGGATAAATCGCGAGCGACTGCCGGTAGCAATCGATCGCCCGGCCGGACTCCCCAAGGTCCAGCCACGCGTTGCCGAGGTTGGAGAGAATAAACGGATCAGACGGGCGCAACTCCATCGCTCGACCGTACGCCTCGACCGCTTCGCCGGTGCGGCTGAGCGCGCGCAAGACATTGCCCAGCCGGATGTGCCCGCGAACCTGCGATGCGTCCAGCGCGATCGCCTGTTCCAGTTGGCCAAGCGCCTCGGCGTCCCGGCCGATCTCGCTCAACGCTTGGCCAAGCGAAAGCCGTGCCCGGGCATCGTCCGGACGAAGTTCGACGCAACGCTGAAGGCAGGACACCGCCTCGGCCGCCTGCCCCCTGGCCAAGCGCTCCTCTCCCTCGCGGAGTTGTTCGTCGAATGAATCGGTGTCCATCGGCACGCCGCGCCGACTTCAAATCAGTTCGGCGAAAGTGTCAACGGCTTGGCCAAGCGCTTGGCCAGATTTAGAGGCGGGTCTTGCGCGAAATCTTCCAAATATGCCCGTTGCTGCGAACAAACAATGCCCCGTTGGAAACCGCCGGCGAACACTGGATCATCTCGCCAAGATCCATCTTGCCAACGACGTTGCCCTCCGGCGCAGTCAGGTCCACCACCTGCGCGAGCCCCTCCTCGCTGAAGATGTACATGTGATTGTCCGCCACCACCGGTGAGCCGCCGAACGGCCCGTCGAGCCGCAACTGCCACAGCCGGTTGCCGCTGTCGACATCCGCACAGGCAAGCACGCCTGCGTTGTTGAGGCTGTAAACCTTTCGCCCATGCACAAGCGGACTAGCCGTGCCAGGACGCAATCGACCGGAACGCCATTTTTGCTCAAACGACTTGCCGTCGGCACCGAGCTTAAGCGCCGTCAACCCATGCGACGGCACGAACAGCATTTCTCCCGCCAGCGCACTCGACGGAATCGTGGCGGCACCATCAGCGTAGTGCCACTCGACCTTGCCGCTGGCCGAGTTGACCGCGTGAATGCCCTTGCCGGACTGCAACAGCACCTGCTCCTGCCCGGCCTTGTCCCGGCGCACCGTGGCCGTGGTCCAGTTCGCGGACTTGGGTCGGTCAATTTTCCAGAGATTGCCGCCGGTGGTTTTGTTCAATCCGGCGACAAACGATTCACTGTCATTCTCCACCTGCGCCACCAGCACGTCCCCGGCCAACACCAACGACGAGGCCATGCCGAGGCTGTTGCGCGCGTTCGGGTAATCCACCGTCAGACCGCGCAACCACTTCAGGTTGCCGTCGAGGTCGAGACAAAACAGGTCGTTTGAAGAAAAAATGGCGAACAGCAGTTTGCCATCGGTCACCGGCGTGGGCGCCGCCACGCTGGTTTTCTTGTGACACATCGTGCTGCCCATTACCCAAAATTGGCGTTTCCAGATCACCGATCCATCGGCCGCGTTTAGGCAGAGAATCTGCAGCCGATCCTGCCGCGTCCCGCCGCTGGCCGTTACGTAAACCCGATCACCCACCACCAGCGGACTGGACAGTCCCTTGCCCGGCAGCGCGGTTTTCCAGGCCACATGCTTTTCCGCGCTGAGCTTCACCGGCAGGCCGACTTCATCGGACAACCCGTTGCCCAGCGGCCCACGAAACCCGGTCCAGTCCCCGGCAAATACACCTGCGGCCGAACCGGCCAACGCGACGATCATCAATTGTTTTTTCATTTCTCTAAAATTATTTGGCTGCGACCTCGGCGTTCTTTTTCGGCAGCGAATGGATCGCCGTGCCGGTGGCATCACACACCCGCAACTGGAACTGCCACTGCACCGTCCACTCCTCCTTCTGCTCGTTTTGGCAGGCCTTCACGAGAATGGTGTTGGCACCCTTGCGCAACTGAACCGGCAGCTGGTACTGGTCGATCCGCATGCCGCGATGATACTCATCACGACCAAAAACCAGCTCACCGTTCAGCCAGATTTTCCATGCATTCTTGCAACCCAACCGCAACTCCGCAGGCCGGTCGGAGGCCGATATGAACTCCGTCTGCGCATAGCCGGTGACCTCCTTCAACGCCCCGTACGGTTCGTTGAAATCCACCATGCCATACTCGTCATCCGTGGAGTATTTCTTCCAGCCAACCTTCCCCTCGAGTCCCGCATACTCCGCGCCCAACCCGGCGTCCTTCTCCGGGCCGAACACCTCGGCAAACCCGGCGCGCCCCTTGTTGTGGAACGGCCCCACAACCTCCCAGTCGATCAGAAAACCAAAGTGGCGCGTCAGGTCAACCTTGCGGCCAAGCTCCCGCAGCTCAGCCGAGATACGCTGAATCTGATCCAGATCCCGGGCCGCATCCAGCGCCTGCCGGTAAAGCAGCACCGCCCCGGGCTTGTTGTCCGCCTTGGCCAAGCCCTCCGCCTGACCGAGCAGGCGCGTCACCGCCTCCCGCCTCAAGTCCACGCTGGGGTCGCTGAGCAGACCGGGCACCAGCCGCTCCGCCGCCTCGGCATCGGCACGGCGAATCAGGTCGAATGCCATCGCCCTTGGCTTGGTATCGTGACTCTTGTTCAGCAGAAACTCACCCAGTTCAACCAGCGGCAACGCCCCCCCCTTGGCCAAAGTATTGCCGGCGATCACCTCGACCGCGCCCCGGAGATAATTCGAGGCAAACGGATTGGCCCCGTCCATCGACTCGAGCAACGCGGGGATGGACTCCGGACTGCCCTTGGCCAAGCGATGCAACGCCTGCCCCGCAGCCTCATTACCCTGCCCTTCACCGCCAACCGCGCGCAGCGTCGCCACCGCTCTGGCAAACTCACCATCCGCCGCTTGGCCAAGCGAGATCCCGCCCAGGCCAAGCGCCACCGATGCCATCAAACTAAAAGAGTGCTTCACGCCGGAAAAAGTAGGCAAACCCACCCACCCGGCCAAGCAAAATGACCCAACACCCCACCCCCACAAAAATGAATACTCAACGAAACACAGATTTCACGGATGACACTAACACCCCAGCTTCAATTCAGTGATAATCCATGAAATCCGTGTCAGCTTGGAATTGTTTACTATGAAGCTGCCGAAGATTAGACCGAACACCTCTCGCCCGTCACTCGATGATGGTGGCGTGGAGTTGTGATCTGAGTACGGTGGGGAATGGGGTCATTAGGCGGAATTGTTTCAGCAGCGATTCGTTGGTTTGTGTGGACACGGCAGTGCTTCCCTTTTCGCCTTTGCCCGTGACCGAAAATGCGTACAGCGTCCCGGGCTTGGCATTTGCCGGTGGTGTAATTTTGAGAGTGGTTTCCTTTTTTCCTTTCGCGATCGTTGCACCTTCGATTTTCATTTCGTTCTCGACACCCTCCAATTGAAGTTGAATTGGGGCATCGTACTTGTTTCTGGTGGCGGTGACTTTGACTGAGAATGGTTCATCCGCTTTTGCAGTAAATGCGTGTTCGGCGATGGTGAGCGTAAAGCCAGGCTGCACTCGTTCTGCTTCAATTCGATAAACCAAGTGTTCCCCTGCCTGCTCGGCCAGTTCGCGAACTTCCAAAAAATGAACACCATCCGACTTGGCCTCGGCGCTCACCTCGCCATCAGAGTCGCCGGTGATTTCGGACTTAGCCAATGTTTTCCCCGCAGCATCAGTGACGCGAAGCATGAGGTCGCACGGCGAACCGAGAGTGCGTGTTGCCCCGGTAAATCTCACCCGGTCGCCCTTGACCAACTCGACCGCGTACCAATCACGGTCGCCCGTTTTTTCAAACCGGCCATTGATTGCTGATGGCAAGTTGATGGCGTTCGCTTGGCTTAGCATGTCATTCGGCTCGGCATCGTAGGCGTTGGGAGCCTCACCAATGGCCAACCGGCGATATGCGCTGCCCACTCCATTCCGAAGCTTGAAGTTCAACCAAATCTCAGCGCCCACAGGCGTCGCGAGAACGGGAGGAAGCGATTGTTTGGAAATCGGATAGAACGGCTTGAGTTCTCCACGCTTGTTCCCCTGTGGAAACACTCCGGAGACGATGGGAAAGTCGCCCACGCGCAGTCGAAAAAAACTGCCGCGCCCTCCGGCGTAAGCCATGTCGCGCAGGCGTAAAAAGTAACGGCCGGTCTTGTCGAACCGATGCCAAAACTGGAGATCTGGAGCAATGCCGGGAGAATCTCCGAACGATGCAAGCAACCGGCTGGAGGCATCGTACAGCCTGACTGCAGGGTCGAAATTCGAGCCAAGCCGGTTGGCGATGACCTCGAAACTGATCGCCTCGTTTTTGGATGCCTCGAACTCGAACCAGTCGAGCTGTGTGCCGTTGCCGTTGCCGTCCACCGAGATCGGCCCGGCGACGAACTGCGCCCGCTCCCGCGATTCATTGCCGCTGACCTCCGCGAGGTTCGGCAGGTCGTCCACCATCAGCAACCGAAACGCCCCAATCCCCTTGGGTGAGGCCAGGCGCACGGCGCCGATCTGCAACGGAATATCCAGCGGCACGGTTACATCGAACGCCGCACGGTTGCCCTTGGCCAAGTCGTCCGAAACCGGCACGGTACTGGATGGAAAACTTGTCCAGAGGCTGGCAGCGTTGGCCAGGTTTTTGCCGGTGAAAACCAGGCGCGTGGTTTGCCCGGGCTGCACCGCGAGTGGGCGGACCGTCTCGACACTGGGCGCCTGGCCAAGCGCCAGCGCCGCTTGGCCAAGCGCGAAAAAAAGGAGCAGCCTCCCGGCCGCTCCTGTTGAAATTTTCCCTGTACGCCTGATACCCAAGTGAGGTTATTTTTTCTTGGCGCCGGGCGCGGACTTCGGGGCCGGTTTTTTGCCACGCCTACCGTCGAGGTTCGCGTAAAGATCCTCCTTGGTGACCTTGGACGGCACACCTTCCTTCGGCACCTTGGCCCTGGCCACCCAGAGGATGGCGTTGAGAACGGTCTTGCGAAAGTCGTCGTTGCCCCAGTTCAGGTGGTTGTGTCCGCCGGTGAAGCCAAAGCCACGGCCGCCGTCCTCGCGTTGGTACGCCCATGCAACATGCTGGGACTTGCCCGCCGCCACAGCCTTGCGAACCGCCGGGTTGCCGCTGTGGGCACCGTCGCCTCGCTTCATGGTTTCCTTCGGCGGCACGTCGCTGAGGATCGGGATCAGCTTGCCCTTTTTGTCGTCGCGAAACCGCATGTGAAAGTACCACTCATCGTTGGCCTTGAACGGTTTCACGCCACGGGTGATCGGGTGCTTCGGAAGCTTGTTGAAGTTGGCCACCCAGTGCGGGTTGACCGACCAGTGCGTCTCGAAACAGCCGCCCTGCCAGTCGAGAAATTCCTTGTTGCCCTTGTTCGTCGTCGGCTCAACGGCGTAGTGGATGGTCAGGAAACCGGCGCCGGTTTTCATCAGTTTGCCGAGCTTCTCAAGGTTGTTGCCCTGAAGTGCCGGGTGGCGACCGCCGCCGTCGGCGTAGATCACCACGGCGTCCGCCCCCTCAAAGATCGACTCGTCGCTTGGCCAGCCGTTGAGCTGCACCACCGGGGTGACGAGCTTTGAGGCGCCTTCCTTCAGGCACTTGGCCAGCAGTTGGATTCCAGCGTTATGCTCATGTGACAAAAGGCCGTGGCTCTGTTTGCCGGCGATCATCACCACCTTTTTGGGTGCGGCAACCGCCCCGGAAAACAGCCCGAATGCGAAGGCTATGGCTAACAGGTTTTTCATGGCTTCAGCCTGCGAATGATTATTTCTTGTCCTTGCCCTTTTTGCTTCCGGCTTTGCGTACGCGCTTGGGCAGTTCCTTGATGCGGACGTTTTTGAACTGCACGGTCATCGGCGGGCCGGCGTGCAACTGGAACGCAAGCAGGCCGTCGGCGCGGCGGGTCTTCTTGTCTCGGTCGATCACCTGGGTGGTTTTCACGCCATTGATGTACTGCGTCAGGTTGAAGCCACGGGCCACGATGCGATAGCTGTTCCACTGCTCCTTCTTGACCGCCTTGGCCACGTCGGCGTCCTTGGCGAATTCCTCGACGGCTTTTTTCAGCTTGCCGTCATCGCCCACAGTCAACGTGGTTTTCTTGCCGCGCAGCGAGAGGATACCGCGGAACTGTTCGCCGTAACAAATGCCGGAATAGGTCGGCCCGGAGTCAATGTCGCCCTGATATCCACCAATACGCCACTGGTCTGCCCCGTTTTTTAATTTGAAACTGCGATACTGAATGCCGCTGTTGCCACCAACGATCTTGTAGTCGAGACGCAGATCGAAGTCGCCGGTTTTGCCGCCATCCCAGATGATGAAGGTGTTGCCCTTGGTCGGGTTTTCCTTGGTGGTCTTGCCGGTGATCGCGCCGTCCTGCACGCTCCAAAATTTCGGATCGCCGTTCCAGCCCTTCAACGATTTGCCGTCGAAGATCGACTTGAATCCCTTCTCGGCGGCGACTGCCTGGCCGGCAAACGCAAATGCCGCGAGGCCCAGTAGTGTGATGAGTTTTTTCATGATCGTGGTAATAAATCGTTTTGTTTTGAGACTTAAATGGGAAGGACGAGCCGCCATTCCCTCAAATTCAGTTTACTTGAACGCCTTCTTAAGGAACTTCAGGCCCTTGGTGGCGATCTCCTCTCGAGTTGGCTCCATCTTCCGCCAGATAGCCGCTGCCCGGGCGATCACCTTCACGTCGGTCGTAAACGACTCGATAACGATATCGCCCTTGTACTTGACCGCCTTGAGCGCAGCGACGATCGGCTTCCAGTCGATGTGGTCATTGCCCGGTGTGCCGCGGTCGCTGCCGCAGGCGTGAAAGTGCCCGAGGTGTTTGCCGGCGGCG
>Ga0209036_1000594_pt1 | contig 15866 bp, 19 predicted proteins | sample MarorgKNORR_S2LV_3_FD_188222 | JGI IMG/M metagenome (GOLD analysis project Ga0209036, IMG submission 188222) | Marine microbial communities from the Southern Atlantic Ocean, analyzing organic carbon cycling - DCM_A/KNORR_S2/LV (SPAdes) (version 2) | ecosystem: Environmental > Aquatic > Marine >... | reverse complement strand
CGCCAATAACTAGTCAGTTCTTTTAAGAAATTAAGATCTGTTCCATGAGACCATTTATTATTTATTTCATCAGGCCATCTAGTTAGATCAATTTTTTGATGTAAAAGATCAATATCCTTTTCGGGGACATTAATCATGAATTTTTCGATGTTTTCCATAATAATTTATTTAGTTTAATTTATATCATTAGTTAAATACATTGAAGTAAAATATCTTTTTTTATTAAGACAATGTTTGAAAATATAGAATCATTTTTAAATAACAATAATGAATTGGCATGGATTGCTATATTTATTTTTGCTTTTATGGAATCCTTTATTCTTTCTGGAATAGTAGTATCAAGTGCAATACTATTCTCTGTTTGTATCTTTGTTTTCAATATGGATTTATTGCCACTCCACATCATAGTTCTAGTGGCTATGTTAGGTTCTCACTTAGGTGATATGTCAGGATTTTTATTTGGTAAAACAATTGGACCAAGTCTTTTATCTACTAAATTCATTTCTAAAAGAGAAAAAACGATAAAGAGGGCACAAAGATTTCTAGATAAAACTGGATCATACACAGTAATTCTTGGAAGGTTTATTCCTGCTATAAGAGCCATTGTTCCTTTTTTACTTGGTATTTCTGATTTAAAAGCTGTAAGATTTTATGTAGCCGATGTTATTGCATGCTTATGTTGGGGTGTTGCATTAGCACTCTTAGTAACAGGAGTCGGCTCATTGATAGGATAATGTTATGTTAAGTGTATTTATTTTAGTTGTAAGTTCTATAGCAGTAATTTATTTACTTATTCAATTAATAAAAGCTGGTAGGCAGGGAAGATTTCTTCAAACTCTCCGGGATCTTTTAATTATCTTGTTAGCAATTCTAATGACCGCTGCCATTTTTTATATCGGTTTTAGATTTTTTAGAACCTTTTTCTAATTCACTATGTCCTTAACTCTTTTTGAAAAAATAATAAATAAAGAGATACCTGCAGACATAATATATGAGGATGATATTTCGATTGTAATAAAAGATATTAGTCCACAAGCACCAACACACTTACTAATTATTCCAAAGAAAGTAATTCCTAAACTATCAGATGCTACCGCTGAAGATCAAAATATCTTAGGACATTTAATGTTGATTGCTGGAAAAATTGCTGATGATTTAGGTTTAGATGAAACTTTTAGATTGGTAGTTAATAATGGTGCAAAAGCCGGACAAAGTGTTTTTCACCTGCATTTACACTTACTTTCAGGAAGGCCTCTTAACTGGCCTCCAGGTTAGAAATACAAATAAGCGCCTAATCCGAGCAAGAAAACAATAATACCAATACCTATTGCAAAATAGGAACCATATTTTAATGTTGAACCATCATCCATGTTGTAACTCCTCTTAAAAAAATATATCAAAAATTAATTTTTTTTCAAACTATTTCTACTATAAAATGACTATAAATTCATTACTATTTAATCTTGAGTAAAACAAAACTATCTAAAGAAGTTAAAGCTTGGATTTCTTATGACCTTGGAAATTCAGCATTTGCAACGACTGTCTTAGCGGCATTCTTTCCTATTTTTTATAATCAATATTGGGCATCTACATTAGATCCTGCATCATCAGCAGAATATTTAAGTTGGACGTTAGTAATTTCAAATTTAACTCTATTGTTTACTGCGCCCCTTATAGGCGCCATAACCGATATAAGTAAATCTACTAAATTAATGTTTGTATCAATGGTTTCAATATCGATTGTTTGTGTTGGATTACTATTTTTTTTACAAGTTGGATCATGGATGTATGCACTAGTTTTTTTTGGTATAGCAAATTATTTTTTTTCTGCCTCAAATGTTTTATATGACAAGATTTTAGTTCAAATCACATCACCTGATTTATTTTCAAAAATTTCAGGATATGGATATGCTTGGGGTTATTTTGGGGGAGGATTACTCTTCTTAGTTAATGCCTTGATGAGTCTTTATCCAGAAATGTTTGGATTAGAGTCTCAGGCTGATGCAATTAGATGGTCATTTATAACAGTATCTGTATGGTGGACAATATTCTTACTACCCTTATCAATTACCTATAAAGAAAGAGTTGTAAATACATCAGAAAAGGTAATTAAAGATTCTTTCAACAATTTTATAGATACCCTTAAATCTGTTTCAAAATATAAGAATGCATTTATATTTTTAATTGCTTTTTTTCTATATATTGATGGTGTTCATACTGTAATTGCACTTGCATCTACTTTTGCCTTAAATTTAGGCCTTGATACAAGCTCAATTATTATTGCTTTAATCTTAGTTCAATTTGTAGCATTTCCTTCTACGCTTATGTGGTCATTTGTTGCTGAAAAATATGGAGATAAGATAGTAATAAATATAACCATCGTCATCTATATAATATTAATTTTATATTCACTAAATTTATCTAATGGAGTTGAGTTTTATACTCTTGCAGGCTTAATAGGTTTCATTCAAGGTGGTATTCAAGGAAGCTCTCGAAGTTTATTTGCTAAATTAATACCAACAGACAAAGCAGGTGCATTTTTTGGATTATTTAATACCTTTGGAAAGGCTGCAGCATTTATTGGCCCAGCACTTATAGGTATTTTCCTAGTAATATTTAAAGATACATCTTTAATGCTTTTGCCTCTATTGGTCTTATTTGTACTAGGTATTATTGTTTTATATTTCGTAAAAACTGATGAAATTATTTAGCACAAAATCAATAATTTTTTATAGTATTCTGGGAGCTATAACTGCTTTTATAATCGCTCCTTTCATTAGAAGTCTTATAGATTTTTCTACTGGAATAGAGTTACTTATTACGACAGCTATAATAATTCCAATGTATGCCGTAGTTACAAGAATTTTGAAAAAATATCTTTAAGATTTTTGAAGTGTTTCGAATAAAAGTTTAGGTTTATCAGTGATAATGCCATCTACTTTTAATTCTATAAGATGCTCAAATGTCGCTACATCATTTATGGTCCATACCATTATTTTAAGTCCTCTTGATTTAACGTAATCAACAAACCTTTTTGTCACAACTTTAATTCCGTAGTATTTCATTGGAATTTGTAAACAATCACCATCTATATTTCGTTTGTATAAGCCAAAACTTGAAATCAGTGCTTTAGCAACTTCATTTGGTCCCATAGAGATACATAGATCAGGAAAGCTTTTTCTTACTCTATCTAATCTACTGCTGTTGAAGCTTGCTACACAAACTCTTTCAGATGAACGAGTTTTATTAATTACATCCAAAGCAGGATTAACAACCTCATCTGTTTTGAAATCTATTTGAAAAGAGAGGTCAGGAAATTCATTTAACGCTTCTTCAAGTCTTGGTATTTTATAATCATTGAATATTTTTAGCTTATCAATTTGATCGCTGGACAAAGAATCAAATTTTGAATTTATATTTAATATTCTTTTTAGATCGTTATCATGAAATATATAAGGGATACCATCAGATGAAACTTGAACGTCTGTTTCTATAAATTTACAACCTAAGTTCTTCGAATAATCAAATGATTCTAAAGTATTCTCATAAGACTCTTCTGCGCCACCTCTATGGGCAAGAACTTCAAGTCCGTCATATTGAAGATAAGCTTTCATTCATCGATATTGTATACATTATTAATGTAAAATATAGGCATTACATTACAAGATCAGTTCTATAGTGAATAAATTCGATTCTATAAGACCCTACAATGATAACGAGGTAAATGATGTACTTTCTCAGTTATCTAGTAATAGAAGATTTTTAAAAATGTTGTTCGCAACAGGAAAGTTTAATCAAATTAGATACCTCCCATTCTCTAGAAAATTACTAAGCCTTGTTCTTAAAAATAGAATTAAAAATATAAATGACGTAAATTCATATCAAAATTTATTTGAAGGTATTGTTTCAGGTATTGTTCAACAGTCAATCAATAAATTTTCTATTGAAGGAATTAAAAATTTAGACTCAGAAAAAGGCTATCTTTACATCTCCAATCATAGAGATATCACTTTAGACTCAGCGCTGCTCAATCTAACACTACATCAAAATAATTTGAAAACAACATATAACGCAGTTGGAAATAATCTATTAAGTGAAAAATGGGCTTCTGATCTCATGAGATTAAATAAAAGCTTTATTATTGATAGGAGTGATAAATCAAAAAGAGATATTTATAAAAGTTTAAATCTTGCCTCTGAATTTATATTTAATGCAATTAAAAATAAAAATGAGTCTGTATGGATTGCTCAAAAACAGGGAAGATCTAAAGATGGAAATGATTACACCGATCCATCTGTAATTAAGATGATTCATTTAAATTCAAGAAAAAAGGTACCGGTTGATCAATATCTAAATAGCTTGAATGTTGTTCCAGTTAGTATTTCATATGAAAAAGATCCTAATGACCTATTGAAAGCTAAAGAATTATATTTAACAGATTTGAATCAAAAATATACCAAAGATAGAAAAGAGGATATGGAAAGCATATCAGACGGAATTACCGGTGATAAAGGAGATGTTCATTTAAGCATTGGTAAAATAATTAATTTTGAATCAGATTCTTATGATGATTGTTCTAATCAAATAACTAAAGCAATAAAAGATTCATACAAATTACATCCTACAAATTATGCAGCTGCGATTATTCAAGGTAAGGATAATCCAAATAACTCAAACGATTTAGATAAAATTGATGATGCTATTCAATATCTTGAAAATAGAATCAAACTGCTTCCTGAGGATATGCAATCATATCTGCTTAATCAATATAGCAATCCAGTTTTGTAAGTTTTTAAAATTAATATATTTTTTTAGAGCAAAAAAAAGAGAAGAGCTATATTGAATAGCTCTTCTCTAGATTTAATATTATGACTTAACCTAATAGGGGGAGCACTATGCCAGCCATATTTATTAAATTACTTAAACTCTGGATAGGCCTCTATACCTATTTCAGAGACATCAAGACCCATGTCTTGTTCTTCATCAGTTGCTCTTATCGGCATTACTGTATTGATTGCTAATGTTGTTAAATAACTCATTATGAATGTAAATCCAGCAATGGCACATACACCTATTAATTGAGTAACAAAACTAGCTCCTCCAGTAAAGCTAACTGCTAGCACACCAAAAATACCAACGGTACCGTGTGCAGAAATAGCTCCAACAGGATCATCAATTCCAGATTTCTCAAGATATAAGATTGAGAAATAAACAATGACACCACCAATAGCACCAACTAATATAGCCATGCCTCCTGATGGACTTAAAGGATCAGCAGTAATAGCCACTAAACCAGCAATTGCGCCGTTCATAGCCATTGTTACATCCATTTTTCCTGTCATTATTAAGCTGACTAAAAGTGCAGCAACTACTCCACCAGCAGCAGCCATGTTTGTATTCATGAATACTTGGCTAACAGCAATAGCACTTCCTTCACTAGCAACTGCTAACTCAGAACCACCATTAAATCCAAACCAACCTAACCATAAAATCCATACACCTAATGCTGCCATTGGAATATTAGATCCTGGCATAGGATTCACTGAACCATCATAACCATACTTACCTTTTCTAGGTCCTAAGATACTTACAACACCTAATGCTGCTGCTGCACCACATAAATGCACAGTTCCTGAACCGGCATAGTCAGAATATCCCATTGCGTTTAAGAATCCACCACCCCAATTCCAATAACCTTGGATAGGGTATATAAATCCTGTCAAGATAATAGCGAATATGAAAAATGGTAACAATTTCATTCTTCCAGCTACAGCCCCTGACACAATAGACATTGCAGTGGCAACAAAAACAACTTGGAAAAAGAAGTCAGCTTGTTGTGAATAATCCATACCATATGGAATACCAATTTCTTCATTTGGTAAACCAGTTGATAATGTTAAAGATGTACCAATACTTGGAATAACACCTTCAATTAATGACCCACCAGGGTACATTAGAACAAAGCCACAAACTAAATACATAATACATGCAATAGAGTATAGGCCTAGGTTTTTAGTAACAATTTCGGATACATCTTTCTTTTGGACTAGTCCTGCTTCAAGCATGGTAAAACCAGCTGCCATCCACATAACTAATGCACCTGCCATAACGGCATAAAATGTATCTAATGCAAATTTAATTTCTTCCATAATATCTCCTTAATTTAAATAGCATCAGATCCGGTTTCACCGGTTCTAATTCTGATTACATCTTCAATATTTGATACAAATATCTTCCCATCACCAATTTTTCCAGTATTAGCAGTCTTAGTAATAACATCAGTTACTGTCCCAAGACTTTCGTCATCTACAAGAATTTCTAATTTAATTTTTGGTAATGTATCTACAGAATATTCTGCACCTCTGTACATTTCTGTATGACCTTTTTGTCTACCATAACCTTTAACTTCAGTAATAGTTAGTCCTTCAATACCAGCATCAACTAATGCTTCTCTAACTTCTTGGAGTTTAAAAGGTTTGATAATTGCGCTTACTAATTTCATAATTGTTATAAGCTTGCTGAAACAGAAAATACAAGCGCATCTTCATCGCCACCATAACCATCATCAGAAAAGTCGTAGTAACCAATTCCGCAATCATATGTTCCACATGTGAATCCGTAAGAAATAGAGAAATTATCTCCATAATCATCGTATTGACCATAAGAAACTCCTACAGCTCCAATACCATATGACACTTCAGTATAATCAGGAGCTCCATCCTGACCCATTGCAAATGTTAAACCAAGGTCACCCATGCTTAATCCTAAGACAATTTCTTCAAAGTCTAGATCATCTTCGTTGCCAGGATAGTCAAAAGCTACGTAGCCTAAGTCAACACCAACACCGCCCATTTCAAATCCATAACCGAAGTAGTAATCAAACTCAGCACCATTTCCTTCACCTGTGCTATCGTTGAAATTTACGTTTGATCCCCATATACCTGCATAAAAACCACCATCAGCCGCATAATCAAATCCGCCTGAAACAGCAATTCCATCAGTTTGAGTCATTCCTCTCCAAATATAGTCAGAGGCAATACTCACATTAGCACTAACAGATGCAAATGTTGGTAATGAAACCATAGTTAATAAAAGTAGTAATTTTTTCATTTATATCTCCTTTAAAATACTTACATAAATATATATGCAATTGATGTGCCAATAATTAAATTCATATTTTTTTCTTAAAAGAAGTTATAATTTTTATGAGTTAACAGGAGTATTTATGGAACTTAAAGATAAAGTAGCGTTAATAACAGGTGGAGCATCAGGCTTAGGTCAAGCTACGGTCGAGGCATTTGTTTCAAAAGGTGCAAAGGTAGTGATATTAGACATAAACGAAGAAAAAGCTAATGAAATAATTAATAACCTCGGCGAAGATAACGTTATGTTTATCTCAACGGACATTATGCAAGAAGATCCTGTTGTTAATGCTGTAAAGAGTATTAATGAAAAATTTGGAGGCCTTCATATAGCAGTTAATTGTGCAGGAACTGGATATCCTGGAAGAATCCTTGGAAAGGAAGCTCCTCACCCTTTAGACGCTTTTAAATTTATCATCAACTTAAATCTTGTAGGAACCTTTAACGTAATGAGAATAGCTGCAGAGCTCATGGATAAAAATGAACCTGATGATAAAGGTGAGAAGGGCGTAATCATCAATACAGCTTCTATCGCAGGTATTGAAGGTCAAATTGGACAATCAGCTTATAGCGCATCAAAGGCTGGTGTTATTGGGTTAACGTTAACAGCTGCTAGAGATTTAGCTAGACATGCGGTTAGAGTTTGTACGATTGCTCCTGGAATATTTGATACTCCTCTAATGCAGCTTGCGCCTGATAAAGTAAGAGACCCTCTCCTTGAATCTACTCAATTTCCGCATCGTTTTGGTAAACCGCACGAGTTTGCAGACTTAGCAGTGCATATAGTAGAGAACACTTATTTAAATGGAGAAACGATAAGACTTGATTCAGGAATGCGAATGAAACCTAGATAATTTACTGAACAGCTACCCAGTAAGTCATAGCAATTACAGCTACAATGATCATAAATAGTATTACTCTTGCATCACTTTTGCTATCAAGATTTTCTTCTTCTGATTCATAATATTCTTCGTAATCATCTTTCATAATTAATCTCCATGTTTTATAACAACTCTGCCAACTTGACCGCCTTGTAAAATTTTATCAATTTCTGAACCTATATCAGCTATATCAACAGTTTTTGTTTGTTTAGAAAGGTCTAACGACCATGAATTTGATAATAAATTCCATAATTCTTTTTTAATTTCTATGGGCGATTCAGCAGAATCAATTCCTGATAATTGAACTCCTCTTAAGATAAAAGGAAAAACAGATGTAGTAAAGGAAGCACCACCTACATTACCGCAACATGAAACAACCCCCTGATTTGAGGTCATAGAAATCATTTTTGCTAATATATCTCCACCAACAGTATCAACACCAGATGCATAAATACCTTTATCAAGTGGTTTTGTTGGCTCTGACATATAGTCATGTCTTGAAATAATTTCAGTTGCTCCAATTTCTTTCAATAAATCACTTTCATTAGGTTTGCCTGTAATAGCATGAACTTCATAACCAAGTTTAGATAATAAACCAACGGCAACCGATCCAACTCCACCTGTTGATCCAGAGACAAGAACAGGTAAGTTATTTGAAACATTTTTATCAGTAATCTTTTTTACACATTCTGCTGCAGTTATACCTGCTGTTCCATAACACATTGCTTCAAAACTTGAAAAATTTTTTGGTGATTTAACAACCCATTCTTCAGGTAAATGAACTATTTCACCAAAACCTCCAAATTCAGCCATTCCCATTTTATAACCTGTAGCTATTACACTATCGCCAACAGAAAAATTTTCAGATGAAGATTCAATAATTTCACCAGCAACATCAACCCCAGGAACAAAGGGATATGACCTTACGACTCCTTTTGCCCCAGATGCAGCTAAAGCATCTTTATAATTTAATGATGAATATTTAACTTTAATGAGTACTCTTCCATCATCCAATGAAGGAATATCTAATTCTTTTATAGAGCCTGAAAATTTACCATCATTTTCTTCAACTAAATATGCTTTATATTTCATATTATTTTTTCTCAGATAAAAACTTTTCAGCATCTAGTGCTGCCATACAACCAAAACCAGCTGAAGTAACAGCTTGTCTATATATTTGATCAGAAACATCTCCAGCAGCAAAAACACCTTCTACAGAAGAACTAGTAACAGAACCATCTAATCCTGATTTTATAATAATATATCCATTATCCATTTCTAATTGGTCCTTAAATATATCTGTATTTGGCTTATGTCCTATAGCAATAAATACACCCATAACATTTTTTATTATTTCTGTACCTTTATTATCAAGTCTAATTCCTGTAACACCCATTTCATCACCAATAACTTCTGAAAGTTGTGAATCCCATAAAATTTCAATTTTTCCAGCTTTTTCTTGGTTAAAGATTCTATCTTGAAGTATTTTTTCTGCTCTAAGCTCATCTCTTCTATGAACTAGATAAACTTTTGAACATATATTAGCTAGATATAATGCTTCTTCAGCGGCAGTATTACCTCCACCAATCACAGCTACTTCTTGATCTTTATAAAAAAACCCATCACAAGTTGCACAAGCTGAAACACCTTTACCAAGATATTCTTTTTCAGATGGTAGCCCTAAATACATTGCACTTGCACCAGTAGCAATAATTAGTGAATCACAAGAATACTCTGAAGTTCCTTTCAATTTGAAAGGCTCTTCTTGAAGATTTACTTCATTAATATGATCATTAATAATTTCAACATCAAATTGTTTTGCATGTTTTTTCATTCTATCCATTAATTCTGGACCTTGAAGACCATCACTATCACCAGGCCAATTTTCAACATCTGTAGTTGTTGTAAGTTGTCCACCTTCTTGCATTCCTGCAATTATTATTGGATTTAAACCAGCACGCGCAGAATAGATACTTGCGGCATATCCTGCTGGACCTGAACCTAAAATTATCAATTTGTTATGATTGTCTGACATTAGATGAATTATAATTGAATATAAAGAAATTGTTATGCATTATGCCTATAATTAACAGTAATTAAAATTATTAATCAAATGCCTCCATATATAAAAAATACTTTTCTAAATTTTTTTAGTTTTTTCTTAATAGCATTTTCTTTATATATATTTATATCGCTTGTGTCTTACGACGTTTCAGATTCTGGTTTCTTTAATAAAAACTCTTCTACGGTTATAAATAATCTTGGAGGGCCTTTAGGCGCATCCATTTCAGATTTTTTATATACAATAATTGGCTATGGAGCATATTTAATTCTTTTGATTGGTTGCGTATGGGCAGTTCAAATTTTATTTTATGAGGATCCTTATAACTCTACAAACAAAGTTCTAGTTAGAGCAGCCAGTTCTATTTTTCTCTTAACATGTATTTGTTCAATAGGTGAATTTTATTTTCAAAATAATTTTGGAGGTATTCTAGGTCTTCAGGTTTTAGTTTCTTTATCCTCAATAATTGGAAATATAGGAGCATTAATTTTTTTAACAATATTGTTAATACCCGCTGCCTCTTTATCATTTAATTTTTCATGGATGAAGACAATTGATCAGCTTGGAAAGATATTAATAGTTATAGGAAAATATATTTTCAATTTAATATCTAAAGTATCAAAAAATTTATTTGATGCTACATTCCTATTTTTCAAAAAGGTTAGAAAAATTGTAACGACTCTTCAAATTAATTCTGATAAAAAAATAAAAGAAACCTCTTCACCAAAAATATCAAACGAACCTCAAATTAAAGAAAAACCTATTGACCAAAATAAAAACGATTTAAAGCAAGCCGATTTGCCTATTAAAAATGAAAGCCCACTTAAAGAGGTGCCAAAAGAAAAAATAGAAGAAAGCGATTCTGAAAAAAAAGAAAAAACAGTGATGCCAAGTACTCAATTGTTAGATAGAGCGCTTGATGATGGAAGCTCTCTGTCTGAATCAGAGTTAAATCAAATTGCTGAATTATTAGAAAATAAATTAGAAGAATTTGGAATTGAAGCAACTGTTGAATCAGTTCTTCCTGGTCCAGTTGTTACACGTTTTGAAATTCAACCAGCGCCAGGAACTAAAGCAAGCAAAATAACTAATATTGCCCAAGATATCGCAAGATCTCTTTCTGTAAGTAGTGTTAGGGTTGTTGAGGTTATTGAAGGAAAATCATTTGTTGGGATTGAGATTCCAAACAACAACAGAAAAATGGTGAGATTAACAGAGATACTCTCTTCTAAAGCATTTAAATCCTCGCCTTCAAATCTAAGCCTTGCACTTGGCCAAGACATTTCAGGTAATCCAGTAGTAGTTGATTTATCAAAAATGCCACATTTACTTGTTGCTGGTACAACTGGGTCGGGAAAATCAGTTGGTTTAAATGCAATGTTGCTGAGTTTATTATTTAAATCTGATCCTGAAGAAGTCAGATTAATCTTGGTTGATCCAAAAATGCTTGAATTAGCTGTTTATGATGGAATTCCTCATTTATTGACGCCAGTTATTACAGACATGACTGATGCATCAAATGGCTTAAGGTGGTGTGTTGCTGAAATGGATAGAAGATATAAATTAATGTCTATGATGGGAGTTAGAAATTTAGCTGGATTTAATAAAAAAATACAAGAAGCAGAAAAAAATGGAAAACAAATATTAAATCCTTTAAAAGAAGATGAAGAAGAATACTTAGAAGCTCTTCCATCTATAGTAGTTGTTGTTGACGAATTTGCTGACATGATGATGTTGGTTGGAAAGAAGGTTGAGCATCTAATTGCGAGAATCGCACAGAAAGCCAGAGCAGCTGGAATACATCTTATTTTAGCAACTCAAAGGCCGTCAGTTGATGTTATTACTGGTTTAATAAAAGCAAATATACCCACTCGAATAGGTTTTCAAGTTTCTACAAAAATTGATTCTAGAACTATTCTTGACCAAGGCGGGGCAGAGCAGCTTTTAGGATATGGCGATATGTTGTATCTTCCTCCAGGTGTTGGGGTGCCAGTTAGAGTTCATGGTGCATTTGTGGGTGATGATGAAGTGCATAGAGTTGTAAATGATTGGAAATCAAGAGCAGAGCCAAACTATGTCGAAGAAATTATTTCAGCAACTCAAGATACTGGTCCTATCCCTGGCTGGACTGGAGTAGACACTGGATCATCTGATGAACAGGATGAGTTATATGATGAAGCGGTAAATTTTGTTATTGAATCAAGAAGAGCTTCAATATCTGCTGTGCAACGAAAACTAAGAATAGGATATAACAGGGCAGCTAGACTAATTGAAACGATGGAAGAGGCAGGACTTGTCTCTGAAATGAGCTCAAATGGATCAAGAGAAGTTTTAGTTCCTAAAAGAGATTAAATTGAAATTAATATTTATTAATTTACTGTTAGTTTTTAATGTGACAATTTCATCCAATTCTGCGGAGTCTCTTAATATTTTTTTTAAAAATGACCTCTCTTTTATTCAAACAAGTTTAAACACAATTAACAATAACTTTGATACCTCTTCAGGAAATATCTATAGAGATAAAAATAATTCTATAAAGATCGAAGTATATGAACCTTTTAAGGAAACATATTCAATAGACAATCAAGGCATTAAAATTCATGACTTAGAATTCAATCAAATTAGGATAATTGATAAAGAAGACATTAATAACAATATCTTAGAATTTATATATAACGGTTTTTCTGAAGAAAAATTAAATATTGAAAACTTTAAAAATTCAGATTTTAAAATAGTTGATAATGAAAGTTCTTATTATTTTACATTTATTGATAAAAACACACTTCAAATAAAATACAAAGATAATATGGGCATTGAAAATTTAATAAAGTTTTTTAAAAAATAATGTTGATAAATATTTTATATGTTGGTTTTGGAGGAGCTCTTGGAGCTATCTCAAGGTTTGGAATAAATGAAATATTTGAAAATTATTTATCTTTGTCTTCTCCTATTGGTACCTTGTTTATCAATGTAATGGGATGTTTTTTGATAGGACTGATACTTGGTATTACATTACCAAGTAAAGATACTTCATATTATTTTTTTGTGATCGGTTTTTTAGGCTCTTTTACAACTATGTCAGCATTAACCTACCAAACAATATTGATGGCTAATACAAATTTTATTTCAGCTCTTTCATATATAATAATCACGATAACGCTTACTTTATTTGCAACATATTTAGGAGCATTGATAGCTAAATAATGATAGACATAAAAAAACTAAGAGATAATTTAGAAGGAATTGAATCGTCATTAAGTAAACGTGGTTATAAATTAGATAAATCATCTTTTAAATCTTTAGATAAAAAAAGGAAGGAATTACAAATAGATGTAGAAAGTCTTCAGGCTGAAAGAAAGACACTTTCAAGCGACTTTGGAAAATTGAAAGCTTCTGGTGAAGATACATCTGATTTAAAAAGTGTAATCGATAAAAAAAATCATGATCTAGAGACTAAAGACGTTGAACTTCAAAATATATTAGATGAAGTCAATAATTTATTGCTAGACATTCCAAATGTCCCTGATGAATCAGTACCAGAAGGTAAGAATGAAGATGACAATGTAGTTATTAAAAAATATGGAGAAATTAAATCAAAGAATACTTTAGATCATCTTGAAATAACTAATCATATTGATACTGATCTTGCAGCAAAATTAGCCGGATCTCGATTTGCTGTCCTAAAAGGAGATATAGCAAAATTACAAAGGGCATTAATTACATTTATGCTAGATGAAGCATTAAATAATGGCTATCAGGAATTTTATCTCCCTTATATAGTTAATAAGGAATCTTTAATAGGTACAGGACAATTACCAAAATTTGAAGAAGATCAATTCAAAGTATCTGATAGATTATATTTAAGTCCCACAGCTGAAGTTCAACTTACAAATATGTTTAGAGATAGAATTTTAGATGATAAAGAGTTGCCTATTAAAGTAACTGCTCACACTTCATGTTTTAGATCTGAAGCAGGAAGCTACGGCAAAGATACTAGAGGACTAATAAGACAGCATCAATTTGAAAAAATTGAACTGGTACAAATTACTCATCCCACTAATTCTATGGATTGCCTTAACGATTTATTAAAAAATGCATGTCAAATTCTCGACAAGCTTGAATTACCATATCAAGTTATTGAACTATGCACTGGTGATTTAGGGTTCTCATCTGCAAAGACATTTGATATTGAAGTTTGGATGCCAAGTCAAAATAAGTATAGAGAAATTTCTTCTTGCTCAAACTTTTCAGATTTTCAAGCAAGAAGAGCGAACATAAAGTTCAAAGATAAAAAAGGGAATACTTTTGCCCACACCATCAATGGTTCTGGTTTGGCAGTAGGCAGAACTTTGATTGCATTATTGGAGAATAGGTTTAACGGTAATGATGAAATCGATCTTCCAGAATGTCTAGTCTCGTATTTCGGTGCAAAAAAAGTTAAATTAAAATAATTCCAGAAAAAAAACTTCACTAAAAATTTTCAAAATTGTAATAGTCCTGAAGGAATTTTTGATATATATTATATGAAATTACTAATTAAACGTTAGGGGCGTAATTATTATGATTCGGAATTTTTTAAAACTCTCTTTACTTTCAATTTTTATTTCACCAATTCTTCTTTCTCAAGAACTTACATCAGATATCTCAGGTAGCGTATCTTCTTCGGATGGATCAGTTGATGGAGCTCAAGTTGAAATAACATATGAACCAACAAATACTACAATTACTAGAACTACAGATTCCTCAGGTAAATATTTTGCCGGTGGTTTAAGACCTGGTGGACCATACAAGATTACTGTAACTGCTGCAGGGTTGGTATCACAAAGCGCATCAACATCTTTGGTCGTTGGTGATACAAGAAGATTATCTTTCTCACTTGTTTCTGCTGATTCAGTTGATGAACTAATTGTTACTGGTTCAAGAATTACAATGGATAGAGATGGATTTACAACTGTTATAGACAGTGAAACTATAGAAACAACACCATCTGTCACTAGAGATTTAAAAGATATTTTAAGATTAAATCCTTTTGTAACTCTTGATGACGAAGAAGATGGCGAAGAATCAATATCTATTGGTGGTGCACATCCAAGAACTAATGATATTAGAGTTGACGGTGTTTCATTTAATGATGATTTTGGACTTAACGATAATGGTTATCCTTCTCAAAGAAGTCCTATTAACTTTGGTTCAATAGAACAACTAGCCGTAAAAGTAGCTCCTGCTTCAGTAGAATATGCTCAGTTTAGAGGTGGTGTTATAGACATCATTACTAAAGGTGGTACAAATGAATTTACTGGAGATGTAGCTTATTTTGATAGAGGTGATTCTCTAATGGGAGATAAGCTTGAAGGTGAGGATGTTGATATCACAAAAGAAGATACTGCTTATGAACTTGCTTTTGGCGGACCAATTATAAAAGATAAACTATTTTTCTATGTTACTTACAGTGAAGCAGAAATTGCCAATCCATTAAGATATGGAATTCAAGGGTCTGGTGCAGAAAATATTCTTGATGTTACTGCCGACCAAGCGGCACAAGTAAGAACTTCTATTCAATCATTAATAGGTCTTGATCCATTTGGTCCAACTGGCGCAACCGAATCATCTCAAGAAAATACTTCTATCAGATTAGATTGGAACATAAATGATAATCACAGATTAACTTTTAATCATAAAGATGTTTACGGTACTGATTTAAGAGGCTCATCTTCTGACAGAAATACTGTAGCTCTTTATTCAGCTAGATATATAAAATCAGAAGAAACTACTACCAACAGT
>Ga0209036_1000593_pt1 | contig 15879 bp, 7 predicted proteins | sample MarorgKNORR_S2LV_3_FD_188222 | JGI IMG/M metagenome (GOLD analysis project Ga0209036, IMG submission 188222) | Marine microbial communities from the Southern Atlantic Ocean, analyzing organic carbon cycling - DCM_A/KNORR_S2/LV (SPAdes) (version 2) | ecosystem: Environmental > Aquatic > Marine >... | reverse complement strand
TTGGTCCTAAAAATAGCGCATGCCCACCCATTCTAAAAAAACCTGTTTCAAATGAAATTCTAGTTCTTGCAGATGGCTTTGCAAAAATCATGGCCATTGTCATACCTTTTAGTGGCGTGTAATCAGCTCTTTGTTTGAACTTATCCTTGATCCATTTTGACTTATCTAAAATTTCTATAAGCTGATTATCTGTAAAATCATCTACATGTAAAAAATTATCTAACATAATATCTCCTTTTAAATTTTTCTTAATCGTGCTACAGGAATTTTTAAAACCTCTCTATACTTTGAGACAGTTCTCCTTGCAATACTATAGCCTTTTTTCTTTAAAACCTCAGTTAATTCTTCATCAGTATACGGGTTATTCTTATCTTCTTTATCTATAATCAATTTCAATTTTTCCTTAAATACAATACTGGAAATAACATCTCCATTTAATAGTTTAATACCTTCTGAAAAGAAAGTTTTAAGCTCCTTTGTTCCCCATGGCATTTGAACATATTTTCCATTGGTAACTCTACTAATAGTTGAAATATCCATACTAATATCCTCAGCAATATTTTTCAATATCATTGGAACAAGAATTCTATCATCGGAATTAAAATAATTATTCTGCTTACTTATAATTGATTTCATAACTTTAATCATTGTAGAATTTCTTTGCTCAATTGCTGAAATAAACCACTTAGCTTTATTAAGCTTTTGCTTTACAAAATTTTTAACACTCTTATCCTTGCTATTAATTAACATATTAGCATACTGCTTGCTCAAACCAATACTTGGGATTCCAGGTTCATTCACTTGAATATCCCATTCACCATTTATATTTTCAATAACAATATCTGGAATAATATGATTGACAACTTCTGTAGAATAATTTACTGCAGGTACAGGGTTTAGTACAGAAACCTTTTCAGCAGTTTCAAAGATAAGCTCTTTATCGCAATTCATTTTCTTGGCAATTAAATCATACTTATGGTTTGAAAATTCATCGAAATAATCATTAATAATCTTTAAGGATTTTAAATCTTCAGGATAATATTTTTTAAGCTGTGCTAAAATACAATCTTGGATTGACTCAGAGCCTATACCAGGTGGATCTAAACTTTGTATTTTATTTTTAACCTTATATATAAAGCTTTCTTCAAAACCTAATCTATCAGCTATTAAAATTGGTTCAATTGGCAAAAAGCCCCTGGCATCTAAATTACCAAGAATTTGCTCAGCCACTAAAAATTCATTTTCACTAATATCAATTTCATTTAATTGGCTCATAATATCATCAAAAAGATTTGAAGTGTCAGCTTCAACAACTTTTTCTAAAGTTTCTGATGTGCTGGGCTTATTAGAATACTCATATTCTTCCGGATTTGAAACTAATTCTTCAAAATCAAACTCTTCATTATCTTCAGAGTCTTTGTCATCTAAGCTTTCTTCACTTTCAATAATTTCAAGAGCAGGGTTCTGCTCAAGCTCTTCTAAAATTCTTTTTTCTAAATTAAAAACACTAAGTTGAATGATATTTTGTTCAAGAATTTGCTGAGGATTTAATTTTAGATTTTGCTGTAATTTTTGAACAATTTTTGACATAGATACTAATCTAGTTTAAATTTGGTGCCTAAATATAATTTTTTAACATCTTCATCTTTTGTTAATTCTTTGGTAGTCCCAGACTTTAGTATTTTGCCATTATACAATAGATAAGATCGATCTGTTATAGAAAGTGTTTCCCTTACATTATGATCAGTAATCAGCACACCGATATTTTTATTTTTAAGTGTATTAATAATTCCCTGTATGTCCTCAACTGCTATAGGATCAATACCAGCAAATGGTTCATCCAATAAAATAAATGATGGATTTGTAACAAGAGAACGAGCAATTTCTAACCTTCTTCTTTCACCGCCTGACAATGCAAATCCCTTATTATTCCTAATATGACCAATAGAAAATTCTTCAATTAGTTTTTCTAGCTTTTCATTTTGTTCTTTAGGATTTAAGTCGGTCATTTCAAGAACGAGCTTTAAATTATCCTCAACAGATAATTTAGTAAAAACTGAAGCATCTTGAGCCAAATAGCCTACACCCATTTGAGATCGCTTATACATAGGAAGCTTGGTAACATTATCATTATCTAAAAATATTTCTCCAGACAAAGGTTTAACCATACCTGTTAGCATATAAAATGTTGTTGTTTTACCAGCTCCATTAGGACCTAGAAGACCAACAACTTCTCCGCGCTTTACTTGCACATCGACATCACTCACAACGGTTCTCTCGCCGTATTTTTTAACTAGTTTTTCAGCTTTTAATAAATTATATCCCATCTACTTACTCATACTCCCCTTTGGACTTTGAATTTGTGAATTTGACATATCAAAATTAGACCAAAATCCTGTTCCATACAATGTATCACTACTATTAGATGTAAAGATTACATCGTTATTTGATTTTACTAAATTAGAACTATTAAATAAAATAATTTCTTCTGTAAATAATTTAAATCCTTTAAGTGATTCTATTAAAACATTTCCAAATGCTTTAATGCTGTCTGAATTAGTATAAACAATTGCACTATCTGAATACATCATACTTGATTTAACTCCCTTTTTATCAAATAGATCAGCATAAATTCTACCAAATAAAGTTGTGTTGCCTCCATTTGCTCTAATAAGTGTATCTGCATGAATCGTCATTACTGAATTTTCATTTTTTGTAATTTCAATTTTTATGGGATTACCGTAAATGACATTATCAATCTCTGACTTAATAGAGCTTCCTGGCTGCACATCTTTCTTACAAGAAAATGATAAAAAAAATAAACACAATAAAAAAATATATTTATTAAAATTTTTCATTTTTCATTCTCTTTAAAATATCTTCATATCTATTTTGAGACTTAAGTGTTTTTTCAACAAGCTCTGTTAATACTCCCCTACCTCCATACGAATCAGTAATCATATCAGCTTTTTCTTTCACCATTATATGACTATTTGGAACCGCAATAGAAACACCGACTTTTTCGAAAACAGGAATATCAATAAGCGCATCGCCAACATAAGCAATTTCACTTAATTCAACATTAAATTTTTTACAAATTTCAGGAAGTTTATTTTTTTTATCAATAACACCTTGAATACAACAACTAACTCCAAGTTCTTTAGCCCAAATCTCAGTTGATTTTGAATAACGACCAGATAAAAAAGCTAAAGGTAAATCAGCAAATCTAGCAATAGCAGCTCCGGTACCATCATCAATACAAAAAGATTTTAATTCAGTGCTATCAGATGAAATGAAAATCTGGTTATCTGTTAATACTCCATCAACATCAAATAATAATAGCTTTATATTTTCAAGTAATTGAGACAAAACTTACTTCTTTTTAAACGTTACTGTTGAAGCTATAAAATCATTAAAAAGAGGATGAGGATTTAAGACTCTACTTTTTAGCTCAGGATGAAATTGGACCCCTACAAACCAAGGGTGGTTTTTCAATTCAATGATTTCAACTAAATCTAAATCTTTGTTTACACCGCTTACAACTAAACCATTTTTTTCTAACTGTTTTTTAAATTTGTTATTGACTTCATATCTATGTCTATGTCTTTCATTAACTTTAAATTTTTTATAAGCAGACCTTGCTTTTGTTTGAGAAGTCAAATCACAAGGATAACTTCCAAGCCTCATGCTCGCTCCCTTAATTTTAACTGATTTTTGTGTATGCATAATATCAATAACTGGGTTTTTAGTACGATTATTAAACTCGGTACTATTTGCATTTTTTAGATTACAAACATTGCGAGCAAAATCAATAACTGCACATTGGAGACCTAAACAAATACCAAGAAATGGGATTTTATTTTCTCTAGCATATTTAGAAGATAAAATTTTCCCTTCAATTCCCCTGTAACCAAATCCTCCGGGAATAATTATTCCATCGACATTATGGAAACTATTATTTATATTTTTATTTGATTCTAACTTTTCAGTATCAATCCACTTAAGATTAATTTTCGTGTTATTATGAACACCTGCATGAATCAAAGCCTCTAAAATACTTTTATATGCATCTTGTAAACCATTATATTTTCCACAAATTGCGATTGTAATATCATGTTTTGGGTTTTTATAATTATTAATAAATTTATTTAAGGGGGCAATATTACTATGTCTTTTACCTCCTTTTAATTTTAACTCTTTTGAAATTATTTTATCGAAATTCTGTTTATATAAAACTAATGGTATTTCATATATAGTCTCAACATCGGGTGATTCAAATACATGTGACTGTTCAACATTACAAAATAATCCTAGCTTTACTTTTAATTTATCTGTTAAATGTGCATCGTTCTCTGTTCTACAAACAAGTATATCAGGCTCAATCCCAATTTCTCTAAGACGCATAACACTGTGCTGAGTTGGTTTTGTTTTTATCTCAGCTGCAGCATTAATATATGGAAGCAATGTAGTATGGATTACAAGACTGTTATTTTTCCCTTGTTCCAAAATCAGCTGCCTTATTGCCTCATAAAAAGGCTGCCCCTCAATATCTCCAACTGTTCCACCAACCTCTGTAATAACAATATCATATCTTTTTCTTGGATTTACAGACAAAATTTTCTTTTTTATCTCATCAGTAATATGAGGAATCACTTGTATTGTTTCTCCAAGGTAATCTCCTCTTCTCTCTCTTTCTAAAACATCCCAATAAACTCTTCCAGATGAAGTTGTATTTTTTGAACTTAGATTAACATCTATAAATCTTTCATAGTGGCCTAAATCCAAATCTGTTTCAGAACCATCATCCAACACAAAAACTTCTCCGTGTTGATATGGATTCATTGTACCAGGATCTACATTTAAATAAGGATCCAACTTTTGAATCGTAACTTTGTAACCTTTAGACTTTAATAAATAACCAAGAGATGATGCAACAATACCCTTTCCCAAGCCAGAAAGAACCCCTCCAAATACATAAACATATTTAATTTCTCTTTTATTATTTATCATTTTAATTAATAGTTAGATAATATATAATTTAGTTAATTTTGAAATAGTATAAATACATTAAAAATTATTTTTATATTAAATCATGTCAAAAATATCTGAAATATTATTAAACAGTGAACATTATGAGATATTGAAAATAGCTGGTCAAGTGGGTGATTCTCTTAATGTTAATACGTATTTAGTAGGAGGATACGTAAGAGATATTATTCTTGGCAATCACCTAAAGGATATAGATATAATGGTTGAAGATAAAGTATTTGAATACTCTAAAAAACTTTCAAAAAAATTAAAAGTAAATAAAACTGTTGAATTTGAAAAGTTTTTAACTGTCAAAATTCCATATAAAGAATGTGAAATTGAAGTTGCAAATGCCAGAAAAGAAACCTACGATAAAGACTCAAGAAAACCAAAAACTGTTGAACTTACCACAATTGAGAATGATTTGATTAGAAGAGATTTTAAAATAAACTCTATCGCTTCATCATTAAATGATGAAAATTTTGGGCTACTCGTCGATCCTTTTAATGGTCTTGTTGATATTAACAATGGACTTATTGATACTCCCACAGATCCAGATACGACATTTATCGATGATCCCTTAAGGATGCTTAGAGCAATTAGATTTGCAGCACAATTAGAATTTAAAATACATCCTAGAATTATGGATAGTATTAAAGAGAATAAAGAACGAATAAAAATTATTTCTCAAGAACGAGTAACAGATGAAATAATAAAAATTCTTAAAACAAACAAGCCAAGTATAGCTTTCTACTTTTTAAAAGAACTTGATTTTTTAAAATTAATTTTTCCTGAACTAGATGTTATGTCTGGTGTTGATATAATTAATAATATGGGCCATAAAGATGTGTTTATTCATACTCTTGAAGTAGTAGATAACGCGGCTAAACTTACAAATAAAATGGAAATAAGATTTGCAGCACTTGTTCATGATATTGCTAAGCCCCCAACAAAAAGATTTGATAAGAAAAAAGGCTGGACATTCCATGGTCATGAAGAAATTGGTAGAAGAATGCTTATAAAGGTTGCAAGGAGAATGAAACTTTCAAATGAACTAAGAGATTATCTAATGATTCTCACCAAGCTTCATTTACGACCAATAGCACTTGCTAAAAAAGAGATATCAGATAGTGCTGTTAGAAGGGTTATGTTTGAGGCTGGAGATTTTATCGATGATTTAATGATTCTTTGTAGAGCTGATATAACCACAAAAAATCCTCATAAAATAAAAAAGTATATGAATAATTTTGAACGAGTTGATATGTTAATGAAAAATGTTAAGATGAAAGATGAAATGAAAGCATTTCAATCTCCTGTAAAAGGAAACGAAATCATGAAAACTTTTTCTTTATCTGAAGGTAAAATAGTGGGTAAAATCAAAAAAGCAATTGAAGATGCAATCTTAGATGAAAAAATACCTAATACTTATGATGATGCTCACGCATATATGATGAAAATAAAAGATCAGTTTATTAAGAATTAGTTTAAAATCATACTAACTAATAATACAATATCACTAACGTTAATTGTTCCATCCTGATTTATATCACCAAACTCTAATTGACATTCATCTGGACTTAAAGTACCCAATACAATACCAACCGAAACTACAACATCAGACACATTAATTGCTTGATCAGCATTTACATCCCCTGCTGAGAAACCTGAGCATGCTGAACCCATTGTAATCTGAGTTATGTAAGGAATTTTATTATAGCCTGTTACAGTTAATGTAACCTCGGTAAAATTTGATAAATCTTGCTCGGCAACTATAACACAAGAATTAGAATTATTTAAATAACATGAACCTAAGTAATCACCATTGAAGGATAGAGCTCCAACTATATGATCATTATTACCATTTACTGTAATTTCTAATGCTGGTTCTGATGCATCCATTGAATCATTATGAGTAACATTTAATGAGCTAGGAGTATTTGTTCTAACTTCCACACTTGGATCTCCAAATAAAGTCCAATGATCTGTTTCATCATCTCCACTAGAACCATACTCATCATTCATTTTAAGACATCCATTCCAAGATATACCACCAAAAGAATATTTTCTATTGTTAGCGTAGCTTTCAACTAAAATATCTACCATTTCATCCTGAGCCTCCATAGGTGGTGCCCACGATTGATAAACTGTTGACATGAATGTTGCAACAGCTCCAGTTGGATTAGAACCACTGGTTGCTCTAATAAATTGTTCACCAAGGCATGTACCATCTCCAAAATCACCGCTTTTGCACCCCACTGTACATATAAATGGTAGCTCATTTGAGTTTGTTAACTGATTAACATCCGATGTATTAAAGTTTGAAGTTACCCATACATCAGTATCACCATGTCCAGTGTAATGAATAATTCCTAATCCATTATTAATTGAATTTCTAACCATTGAGTCAGAAGGATTTCCATTTGAATCCTGCCCACCTTGCGAACCTTCGTACATTTCTTCAACCGAAGTATAGTAATAGTCCATCAAATCATCCCTCATATTTTGAGCATGCTGCCAATCACCTTCTCCTCCATCATGACCACTACCTTGGCCTTCATTGGAAGCTATCATTAAACCTCTACGATACCAATTACCATTCTGATCAGGAGTTTTTTCATAATCAATAGTTCTTTGAACAGCAGTTAAAACGTGAGATGGACTTTCAGCAGAAAATCTACCAACAAATATTTCAGGATATGAGTCATTTCCTGATAAATATCCGTAGCATATATCACACTCACCATCACTCCAACCAGAGCCAACAGTGAATGTAGGTATTTGATTTTTATCACCAACTAAGAGAACATATACTAAATCATTATTATTATAAAAGTTATCAATATAGTTTTTTATTGCATTTGAACTGTTTCCAGCTGCAGACTTAGGTACGATAGTAGTTTTAATACCTTTTTGATTTTTCCAATCTACAAAATCAGACATTTCATCACAAAAGTCATCGTAACAGATGATAAGCATTTCACCTTCTTCTGATACAGGGGTATACCTATAATCAAAATCAAAGTTTAAAAATCGATTAGCATACATATAAGAAAAATCTTTAGTTAATTTTTTCTCTTTTGAAATAGATCTATAAAATTGATTCTCAGTATTATTGCCATCAAAAGTTAGTTTTAAAGTTACTTTAGTATAAACATTCATGATTTTTGTTGCAGGATTGTACTGAAAAGGATTTAATTGTACAACTTGACCTCTAAAATCACGCAGAATATAAGGATCATTAACCTGGTATAGATGTCCAGGGAAAAATCCATTTTTAGTGTAAATATCACCTTTCACATAAGGCAGACTATCTATATCAATATTCCTTGTAATATTGCCTTTTGAAGGTATAATATTCATATTTTCATAACTTTCATACTCGCTAGATATCAACTCAACAGAGATAGATGAAAAGTCAGGTATTACAAATGAGCGATTAATATGCGGTAACTGAGGTTTATTTTTTTCAATAAATCTTGGCTCGTCATCAATAATTATTTCATTAAATATTTCATTTTTAAAGCTAACCAAGTTTGATGAGAAATCATCAATTTCATATTCAACTATAACAAAGTCTTTATTATTCTCAACAATATTAATTTTCACCCCTGAGAATAAAAATGAAAAGCATAAAATAAATAATATTTTAAAATTTATATTGCACATATATACTCCAAAAACTGTACTTAATTATTAAAAAAATCTTTAACGAATGTATTAAGAATGTACCAAGTTAACCACTTATAAATTATTTCAATGTGTAACAAAAAAGGCCTCTTCACAGAGGCCTTTTTTCTATAATTATTAAAATTATATTTTACTTTAGAAGCATTAACTTTTGAGTAGAAACTTCGTTTGCTGTAATAGCCCTTACAAGATAAACACCACTTGCAAGATGGCTAGCATTAAAGTTTACCATATGTCCAGGTGTAGCTTCCATATAACCATCAACTAATGTCGCAACCTGTTGACCTAAAATATTATATACATTCACTGATACAAAACCTGCCTCAGGAACTACAATATTCAATTGTGTTGAAGGGTTAAAAGGATTAGGACCTGCTACTTCAACAGTAAAACTTGCAAGCTCAACTGTTTCTTCTACAGTAACATCACCAGACTGATTAACAACGTGAACAGATTCAATAATTAAATCTCCGTCAAATGTTGCAATATCAGTTATTGAATGAGAACCATCTGATACAAGAATCAATGTAGTTTGATTATCTACAGTTTTATATTCAGATACAAATGCATCAGAAAGCTCAATCTCAAATCCAGGATCATGAGATATTGTCATTTGTACACCTTGAATGAAACCGTCAGATTTTAATTTTAATGAGCTACTACTAATTAATAAAACTGCATCTGTAGCATCATTAGACGATATCGTTCTAGCATTCAAAATTACATTAACAATAGCAACAACGTCACTAACATTAGTAAATCCATCACCATTCATATCAGCACATGAAGCATCAAGACCTGAACCTAATATTGCATTTACAAGGAAAACAATATCAGATATATTAACCAATCCATCTTGAGTAACATCACCAGTTATCGGACATGCAGGCGGCTCTAAACATAACGCGTCTGTCATAGGTGATTCATAAGCTGGACTTGAATCATAAGCACTAACAGCATAACAACCAATTGGATCAGTAGCAACCTGGAAAGTAGTACCTGCAGTTGTAGACCCTATATTAGCCCATGCACCTGTTGCATCTTGTTTATAGATATTAAATCCAGCTGCAGCTCTTACATTTTCTAAATTAGGATTATTACCAGAAGCAACTTTCAATCTATAATCAGAAATAAGCTGATATCCATCAGATACAGTATTATCATCTTTAAAGCTTTCAAGATTAGCTGATTGGTCATCATGAATCATTGGATTTTCATTAACAAGCAATCTAAGCTTTTCATTTAATTTCATCCATCTATCTGATGAAGGACTGTGAACTTTTTGTTCAGCAGCTATAAGAGCTATTTTACTTGCAATAGCTTCATTAATTACATCATCATCAGCACTTGCTAAAGATGGTGCACAATCTCCGCCATCCCAACTAAGCTCTTCACAATTAAATATAGAATCACAGTATCCATCATTAGCCCATCCGTTTTGTAGACCTACTTCAGAACAATTACCATTACAATTTACTACACCAGCACAATCATAGTAATAGTAATAGTAGTTGTAAGTACTGTAATCATAGTAATAGTAATAACATTCTGCTGTACAACTAGAACCTAAAGCAGGGCCAGAAGGCGCACAATCTGTTCCATCACCGTTTGTACAATCAGTACCACCAGAATAGAACGTTGATCCATAAGTAACATCACCAATTGTAAGTGATGCACCATCCCATCCATCACCATAAGAATCTGTTAATACAACTCTCCATGATGCAGGCAGTTGATGACAAGCTTCATAAACATCACCTGTTCCTGTAACAACCGCAGTATCAGTTGCATTATCAATAATTTCAAATGAATGCTCACTAGCACAACAATATCCAGGGTTCATGGTTACTTTTGTTTCACCATCAGCACAAGCTAGAGGCGGAGCTTCATAGCATAATGCAGTAGAATCATCTGACTGAACTAAACCATTAGCTTCACAACATGCCTCTTGATCCCAATCAAAATATGCACAATTAAATCCAGATGTACAGTATCCACCACCTAGATAATAGTTATCTGTACAGTTAAGATTACAATCAATAGTTCCTGGGTAATCATACCAATAACCAGGAATGACACATGCATCTCCTACTACTGGATCTGGAACATCGCATGTTCCACCTGTAGCATTATCTGCTGAATTTGGATTTATACAATCATCACAATCACCGCCATTATAAGCGCATGAGTAAACTGCATCAACACAGTCACCTGGACAGCAATCACCACCATCATATGCACAATCTGCATTATTATTTGATGAATCACAGTATCCATCGCTTATCCAAGAAAGAGTTCCACCACAAAACTCAACTTCCGCATCACAATCTTCACTAGATGAAGTTGCAGAATCTGAAGCAACAACCACGTCATCCACAATAAATTCAAAATCATATCTAGTATTAGGATCTAATCCAGTAACATTGTAAGGAGGTAATGTTGAACTAGTATCAAAAATCAATGTAGCACCATCCATCGTGATAGATCCAGAACACCCGTTATTCCAGAATATCTGAATTGAATTTGAATAATTCACACATTGACCAACAAGTACACCAAACTGATAATCATCGTTACATGTTGGTATTCCATTTCCACATGCTGTAGATGGATCATAACAAGCATCCCAACATCCATCATTATTAGTATCATTTTGCGCACCATCACCGTCACAATCATATTGCGTAGTACCAGTTGGAGCTGAATCTGTTACACATGTATCCTCACAGCAATCACCGCCATCCCAGCCACAATCTGGATTATTATTGATAGAATCACAATATCCATCAGAAATGTAGGCTAAATTTCCTGCACACGATGCATATGGATCATATTCAAATGTTGGATATTGCCATGATAAATTAACAAACTCATAATCATCAAAAACTTGAGGACCAGCAACAAGAGTAAAATCTGATGGAACTGGAAGAACAGGAGTTGTTCCAGTTACGCTTGCTGCCCAATCACCTTGACCTTGGTTTGTTACTGTAGCAACAGAAAACTCTCTCTCAAAACCATAATCATGGCCTGAATGAAAATATCCACTAGCAGCAGCATTAGATGACAATACAACCCAACCAATTGGGTCTCTCGTTTCTAGAGGCTCAAACATACCTTGAATCTCAGCAAACTGAGGTATTTGTTTTTCTTTAAATGTTAAAAGCGTATTATTAAACTGATCTTGTTTCGCATTTGCTTTCTTAAATTCATCAGAATTTATATCAACAGAACCTTTATACTGTTCTATTGTAGAAATAATTTTAGTATAATGATCAATTCTTGATTCAATCGTTTCATAATTTATATCATAATCATTATCTTGACCAGCCATTGAAGGAGTACAATCACCTCCATCCCAGCTAAGCTCTGCACAATCAAAGATAGAATCACAGTATCCATCATTAGACCATGAGTATTGTGTTCCTGTATCAGTACAATCGCCTGAACAATCAACTACACCGGAACAATTATAATAGTAGCCACCAGACCACCAACTATAATAGTAACATGAGGCTGTGCATGAATCACCAACAACAAGGGCAGGAGTACAGCTTGAACCATCACTATTAGTACATTCTAAATCACCACTTGTAAATGATGATCCATAAGTTGTATCACCAATAGTAATTGTAGCACCATCCCATCCATCACCATAAGAATCCATCATCTCAACTCTCCAAGATGCAGGTAGAGTAACACATCCCTCATAAGCATCCCCAGATCCAAATAATAAAATAGAGTCGTCGCTATTATCTTGAATTTCAAATGAATGCTCACCAGAACAACAGTATCCTGAGTTCATAGTTACTAGTGTTTCACCAGCTGAACAAGTTAAAGGTGGATCTTCATAGCATAAGGCTGTAGAATCATCAGTCTGCATTAAACCATTAGATTCACAACAATCTTCTCCATCCCAATCTAAAACTTCGCAATTTAAAGAAGATGAACAACTACCACTTGCTAACCATGATGCAGGAGCACAGTATCCATCGCAATCAATAACACCTGCACTACCATAATAATCACAATCATCACCTGTTACAGGCTGTGGAGTCTCATCCCACCACGCTAAAACATATCTTTCAGCATTAGGAACTTCATCCCATGAAACTCTAAATCCGATAGATTCAGGATAATCATCAGGCTGATCTTCACCACTTACTGTTAAGCCAGAAGGTGCAGTTGCAGGGAATAAACAAGTTCCATTATCCCAATCAGCATCAGCATTAAAATTATCAGCGGTTGCAACGTTACAACCACCATCACCATCTAAAGAGAATGAAGTAGTAAGACATTCATATGCATCTAAATATGTATAAGTCGTATAATCTTCAGAGCCTATACTTAAAGAAGCACCATTCCAACCATCTCCATAAGTGTCACAAATAGATACTTCATAAACAACATCTGTTAAGAAACAACCATTTGCAGGCATAGAGTATCCAGGGGTACCGCCATCTTCATCAGATGCTAAAGGATCTGCTGCACCTGTAGCAGTTACAGACCAAGATGTCTCATAATCATATGATCCGGAAGACCAACCAAAATCTAATACTTGAGCAGATCCACCACAAATACCATTACAGTCTGTTCCAGCACCATCAACTCCAGTGAAGGATAAAGCTGAATCACACAAACCATTACAGTCAACACCACCAGATGCACAACAAGAACCATCAGCAGTAGCCGTAGAACCTGGGCCGTCACAAACATTATTACAATCATGGACATTTGATGTACAAGCATCATCAGCATCTGTGTCATTTAATGACCACTCAAGAGCATATGAATCTGGAGTTCCAGGAACATCTTGTCCACCTCCACAACCACAACACATGCTTGCTGAGTCAAAATCTGAATCATCATAATTACCACACCAAGAAGTGTAGTAAGCATAATAATCACAACCATACCAATAAGCATCATAAGCACCATTATCTGTATCTGAACACGAATCTGGAGTACCAGGAACTACAGAGTGAGGAACTGTAGCTTCTGTACAGCCTCCATTGACATTAGCACAATCATCTGTTGGTAAGCAATATAAAACTGAATCCGTTCCATTTGCACCTAAACCATCACCATCACTATCAATATAGTAGGCAAGTGGTGCATCATTAAAACAACCACATCCTAAATTATCTTCATTTGGAAATTCACCAAATGCATCCAATGAACCATTTAAAGTTGGGAATGTACTAGAATCAGCAACACTACCTGAAGCAGTAGCATTAAAACTAGCAGAAGAAATACTAACTGAACCAGTAGCTGAACCATCATCAGCAACATCAGATAAAGCTAAAGTTATAGCAACCGAACCAGTATATGTTACACTAGATAAATCACAGTCAGCTGTAAACGCCAAATTATCATCTGGAGCACCAGAACCATCATAGTTAGAACAATTTCCTAATGACCAAGAGCCATCATCTGCAGATGCAGTCAAGCTCCAATCATCTCCAGAAGTATTTGGTTCAAGTGTAAATGAACCCGCTGAAAATACTGTGCTTCCACCAGAACAAACACCGCAATCATCAACAAAAGCACTTCCACCACATTCTGCGTTACAGTCAGTACCTTTGTTATCAACACCCGTACCAACTAAACCAAATACACTTGGGAATCCATCTGCAGCATCAGTTGCTGAAGATAAAGTTCCTGATATACCAGTATCACCATAACCTGATATTAAAGATGTTGTTGACAAATTAAACTGAGTTCCTCCTGATAAACTTATATTAAATAAAAATCCAGCAGGTGTAGAAGCAGAACCTGAAAATATATTTTGATCAGTTGTTACTGCTGTAGAACCTTCAAATACACTACTACTTAATACACAATCATAGTTTGTAACAACGTTTTGTACAAATGCATTCACATCTGTTACAGTGCTTGAAGAAACACTACAATCTGATAATAACCAACTATTATCATCTGCAGAACCACTTAAAGATACACCTGGCACTTCAAGTAATGTTCCATCAGATAGTGAACCAGAACATTGACCAGCACAGTCGTAGTTTGCATCTCCGCCACCACAAAAACCGCAGTTATCAGAAACTAAGCATGAACCATCATCCGAATCATAGTTAATTTGGCCTGCTAAGTTTTCATCTAAACTATCATCTGCATCATAATTACATGATACAGGGTCAGTACATCCAGATAAACACGTTTCATTACAACTACCATAACATGCAGATACTGTTTGAGAAGTATTAATATCATCAGCAGTAATTGTTAAGAAACGATTTGCATAACTATAATAATCAGTTACCGAAGCACAAGATCCATTTAAATATTCATAGTAATCACCCCATTGATCTGTGCCTTGTATTGTTGTTCCAAAATCAAGAAGATTTTCTTGAGATGAAGCATCAGCATTTGCAAATAACTTGTACTCAAAACCACCCTGATCTAAGTACAAAGTTAATGAATATACACCATCACCATCAGCATCACTATAAATATCATAAGTTGGATTCCATCCATTGTATGGACCAAACATACCAATCAAATCAGCATTTTCAGCCTCTGCTGAACCATTTGTATCAACTTCAAAATTTACCTCAGCAAGACCACATACTTGTCCACCGTTTTGTGGGCAGTTCCACCAACCTTCCCACCAAAGTGCAACAGTACCATCTTGCCATAAACATCCTTGTCCACCCCAATCATCACATGAGTCATAAGTACATAATCCAACAGTAGCATCTGTATCATCACAGTCGCCTGTAATTCCATCAGCTGTAGGCTCTAGCCCATCACCATCATCATCTGCATCAACATCATCACATAATCCATCGCTATCTAAATCAGAAGCAGCTGAAACAGTAAATGCATCAACGCTTCCGCTTAATGTTGGGAAAGTAGTTGAGTCTGCAACACTACCAGTGGCAACCACATTAAAATCAGCAGATGATAATGTAATTGAACCGGTTGCAGAACCATCATCTGCAATATCAGATACGCCTAGAGTTAGAGAAACACCACCAACATAAGTAGCACTGATAACTTCACAGTCAGCTGTAAATGTTAAAGGACCTTCATCAGGTCCACCAACAACACCACCACCACCTAATGCAAAGTTTGAACAGTTACCAATTGACCACCAACCAGCAGAAGATTCATCAGCTGTGGAAGCTTGTAATGTCCAATCAGTCA
>Ga0209036_1000591_pt1 | contig 15908 bp, 13 predicted proteins | sample MarorgKNORR_S2LV_3_FD_188222 | JGI IMG/M metagenome (GOLD analysis project Ga0209036, IMG submission 188222) | Marine microbial communities from the Southern Atlantic Ocean, analyzing organic carbon cycling - DCM_A/KNORR_S2/LV (SPAdes) (version 2) | ecosystem: Environmental > Aquatic > Marine >... | reverse complement strand
TTGACATGCTGTTGATGTTTCTGAACATTTATTAAGAAGGCCTGCTTTACTCAAGTAAGTTAATCCTTGAGTAGATGTTGCATATTGTGCTGTATCACCTGTAGTTGAAGTGGTTTCTCCACTACTAGTAGTAGTTGAAGAAGTAGAAACAGTTACAGGCCCCACATTTAAACTTGAAGCATCTGAACTGCTTGATGTTTTAAAATAATGTGACTTAAATCCAAGTTGAGATTTAATATTTCGTCCAGACTTCTTAACTGTTTTTAGAGAACCTCCAACATAACCTTTCATAGTTACCTCAACTGCTGCTCCAGACGCTGCAGAACTTGAAATGTATATATCAGTTATTGAATCAAAGCAAGGTATATCGCCACATAAAATATTTCTAGTCAGTTGATAAGTAGTAAAATCATATGACCAGGCAGCTTGAGGGTTTCCAACCCTGTTGTCTACAGACCATGGATCATCTACTGTTTTTAGATATGGCCAAACTGTTGGAGAGCCAAAACCTACTGAGTTATTGTTAGTTTTTCCACCAGTCGACGAGGAATAAAAAGCTTGAATAACACTATTGTTATGAGTTATAACTTTTCCTGCAGTATTGTTTACAGCCTGAACCCAGTTTGGTCCTGAAATTTCTTTTAGATATCCATAATAATATTGACTTGAAGCGGTAGAGCCAATATGGCACCAACAATATTTCTGCCTGCTTGTATCTAGGCCCGCATCGATGTTAGTTTTATTTCCAGGTCGATTTTGTTGCAAGTATGCATAAACAGCGTAGCTTCTTCCAACAAGTGCTTGTGCTTCTAAAGCTTGCACATTCCAATGTGATGGCATTTCAGCTAAACCATAAAGATATTTTTCTATATTTGCAGCAAGTACGACATGAAATCCGGAGGATACATTTTTAGATCTTAGTTTGATTTCACCATGCTTATGTTCTCTTGGACCAATTCTTACTCTACCCCCATCAGACCATTTAATAGTTATGTCGCAACCTCCAGCTGTGGCAGGAGTTAAAGGGTGACCATTGATGCTGCAATTGTTACCACTATTAACAATGCTTATTGTTGCTCCTCCTGAAATTTTAAGCGGTCCAAAAGGAGACTCACATGGTCCGTCAGCGGTTGCATCACTCTTCATTCTGTTAACTGTCTCATCGTCAATTGCACCTGATTGATTTATTCCAACAGATGATTGGTAATTTCTTATTGCATTAGATGTTCTTTCACCAAATGCTCCATCAATTGGTCCAGGTTCAAACCCTCTTGAAGTTAAGAAAGCCTGTACCCCAGCTGTTTGGTTTAGTCCATCTTGACAAATCATTAAGGTTGGTGGGCTTGACGAAGGTAAAGTAGTTAAAGATATATTCTTAGCATTTCTTGCTAAACCAACCCACAAAGCATCGCTTGAAGTTGCAATGTCTGGAGAAGACAATGATAGGCTATTTAATTGCTGAACTTGAGTATCTGTAAAGTAATAATCGACTACTTCAGTTGAAGTACATGAAGAAGTATTAGAACAAAAAGATGCTCCTAGTTCTGTTAAGCCTTTAGAACCGTATTGGCTTAAACCTACACCATGCCCCCAGCCACTACCTGTAAATGTAAAAGTTACACTGGAGTAAGCTCTCATCGCTCTCCTAGTAGCTGGCCCAACAACACCATCAGCAGAAAGACCATTTGATGATTGAAATTTTTTAACAGCTGCAGTTGTTTTTGCTCCAGGTGATCCATCAATTGGCCCTGGATCATAACCATTACAACTTAACCATGTCTGTATATCCTTTGTTGTAGTTAAAGGAGCAACCGCATTATCAGCACAACTAAAGGAAGAATTTGGAATAGTCAAAGTATATGAATACGATGGTGTTTCATTAACGACTAAAAATATTGAAAATAAACCAATAAATATTAATAATTTTTTAAAAATGCCCCGCACCATTATTCCATTTTAGATTATCAGAAATAAATTGCTTACTTACAGAGAACTTTTCCACTTTTTAAACCTTCTAATTCCAAAAATATATCCAAAATAAGAAGCAAAAATCACAATTGTTATTGGGTATAGTTCTCCTTTAAAATTTTTATATAAATTAGGAGAGATAAATGAAATACTGATTAGTAATACAATTCCTGCAATTTTATTTGATGAATAACAGTAAAGAGCAAGATAGGAGAGAATTGTATAAATAACTAGAGATAGAATAAAATTTTGATTAATAATTAGGCTCTCTGAAAATATTCCAGTATTTGGTAAAAGAATAAATAAGAATCCAAACCCTATTGCAATAAATAAATTTCGTTTATTTGTCTCGTTTCTCATATAAATATTATTGTAAAAGAAGCATGACTTTGAGCACTTTTGTTTTTGTTTTATTAATTTTTTGTATTCCCTATTTAGGTTATATAAGAAACAGTATCAATCCAAGAAGGGGATTTAGCATATTATTTCTCTCAATTATTTCTTCTATAGCCTTAATTAATTTTGATGTCTTTGTAATAGTGTCTTTACTGTTGATACTTATTTCAATATTTATTAAAAATAAAATTATTGAGATTTCTTTTTTCTTTTTAAGCTTTCTTTTATTAAACAATATTTTATTTAATAGTTTTAATACTGGATTTTCGTATTATCTGCTTCATTATGCACTACCTATTTCTTTAGTTAGCGGTGTTTTTTCCTTAATGATGATTGGACATTGGTTTTTAGTTGACCCAACTATATCTAAAGAAGGGATGAAAAGAATGGCTTTACTTACCACATTTCAACCTTTGATAATTATTCCATTGGTTTACTTTAATTATTTATCTGAAGAGATAGGAGATATCTATAAATTAGTAATAATGTTTTTATATCTATCTACAGGGATTCTATCTTTTGCTTCTTACAAATCATTAAATGAAAAGTCTTACACAGGAGTTATGGCAGCAACAGGATTAAGCTATCTTTCACTAATAGTATCAATTGGGGCGTCTGGAACTCTTTTACTTTTGGCCTAACATTATCTATTCTTAAAATATGAAGATTTATACTAAAACAGGAGATCAGGGCGATACAAAATTATTGTATGGTGATACTGTACCAAAAGATAGTCTAGCTCCTGAAGCATATGGCTCAGTAGATGAACTAGTTGCATCTCTTGGCTTAATTAGAGCTGAAGAGAAACTTCCTATTGAAATAAAAGAAATATTGTTAAGAATTCAAAGGGAGTTGTTCATCGTAGGAGCTGAATTAGCAACAGCTAAAGAGAATAGAGATAAATTAAAAGCTAAAAAAACATTAGTAGATGAGACAATGGTAGAAGTATTAGAAAAAGAGATAGACTTCTTAGAAGAAAAAAATGGTATACCTGAGTTTTTTGTTGTTCCTGGTGAAAATATAATTTCTGCAAAATTTGAATGGTCCAGAGTAGTTTCAAGAAGAGCAGAAAGAAAATGTGTAACTTGGCAAAACAGACTAGAAATTGATAATTCCAAAGTTGTAGTTTACTTAAATAGATTATCAGACCTATTATGGATGTTTGCAAGAGATTTTGAAGAAGATTGGACGCCTAGCAAATGAATATTGATTTACTGTTCTTTGAATCAAGCTTTGAAAAAAAAGAAGATTATATAAAAGATCAGGAAGTATTCCAGGAATACATAAATACCCATTCTTTTGAAGGAAATTCGAATGAGTTATTATTTATGCCTCCTTCAATGTCATCAAATAATAACAAGACACTTCTAATTGGATGCGAAGATATCTCTCAAAACAACAAAGAATTATTAGAACTTGGATATTCAATCGGAAATAAGCTAAAAGAGAATTGTGAATTAAATATCCTTAATTTCAAAGGAGAAACAGAGCCAATTATATTGGGAATTTTACTTTCTAAATATAATTTTGATAAATATCAGTCTGACGGCAAAGATGTTGTTGAAATAAGTTTCAATGATTCATTTGAGGTTGAGGCGTCCATAAATAAGAGGGACTCTATCTTTTGGGTTAGAGATTTAATAAATACACCTGCTTTTGATAGATCTCCAGAATATTTCATTAAACAAGTTGAATTACTTACATCTAATAAAGATATAAATGTAGAGATCCATAATAAAGAATGGCTTGAAAAGAATAATTTTGGGGGAGTTCTTGGTGTAGCACAAGGTTCCGTAAGAGAACCATATTTTCTAACTGGACAATATAATCCTGATGCAAAAATACAGATTGCGCTAATTGGGAAAGGTGTTCTATTTGATTCAGGAGGACTTTCACTAAAAAGTCCTTCAGGCATGGAAACTATGAAGACTGACATGTCAGGAGCCGCTACAGCCTGGGGAGCTATTAATTTAGTAGCTCAAAATAAAATAGATGTTGGCTTAACAGTTTATACCCCACTTGTTGAAAATATGCCAAGTGGTACAGCAATAAGACCAGGAGATGTACTAACTACTAGAAATGGAAAAACCATTGAAGTTTTGAACACAGATGCTGAAGGAAGGTTGATTATGGCGGATGCCTTGGCCTATGCTGCCGAAAAAAAACCGAATATAATCTGTGATATTGCAACACTTACAGGTGCAGCAGTTGCAGCTCTTGGCTTAGATGTTGGTGCACTTTTCTCTAATGACGTTGAGCTTGAATCTCTGTTTATGAAAGCCAGCGAAAAATCTTTAGAATCGTATCATCCTCTACCTTTATATTCTGATTATAAGAAGCTCATAGAGTCAGACATTGCTGACATGAAGAACACTGGAGGTAGATACGGGGGTGCTATTACAGCAGCTTTAATTCTTGAAGAATTTATAGATGAAAACAAGTGGATACATTTAGATATTGCTGGTCCTGCAAGGTCAGATAACAGGAAAGGGGCTACAGGATTTGGTGTGCTTTCTCTTTATGAATTTTATAAAAATATTTCTACTGATCTTCCTGAGAATTAGCAATAATAAAAATTAATGTATCTCCAGTTGATACAGTACCTCCTTGTGGAAAGTTTGTTCCAATTACTTTACCTTCACATCCAGGAAGTTCACTTGACTCAAAAGAGCTCTTTAGAAACAAAATTACATTAGTTTCTCTCATAAATTCTTTTATTAAAGACTGACCTTCTTCAAGAGATAAAGTACAGGGTGGTATATTAGGAATTGTAGAGCTGAACTTATTGCCAGAGACTTCCAAATTCATTACTGTACCTTCTGGCATTTCTATCCCTATACATTCATCATTGCTCTCATCCTCAGTATTTTCTGATTTATTACCTCTATCACAATTATCAACATTTTGAGATAAAATTAAACCAGGTGTTTCTTCAGAGTCAATTAAATTAATAACTGGCAATATATAATTTGAAAATGCTATTTCTTCGCCATCTAAAACATTCAATCCTTGAAGATCAGGAATCTCTACTTTTGGAATTTCATAATATCTATCGATCTCAATAGGATCTTCTGGCCATTCTTCAATAGGCAGGTCTTCAACAACTTTTTCCATAAATTCTTTCCAAATAGGTGCTGGGACTCTTCCTCCTGAAACATTAGAAACTATTTCTCCATTTATCTCGACATCGGTCAAAGGCAATTGCTCTTCAGCAAAACCAATCCAAACAGAAGAAGTGTATTGGGGTATAAAACCTATAAACCATGCTTCTCTAAATCCTTGGTGTGTTCCAGTTTTTCCAGCTATTCCTCTATCATCTAATACTGCCCTGGTACCAGTACCATATTGAGCAGCAAGTTCTAATGTTTTACGGACTGCTACTGCAGCTGCTGGATCTGGGATACTTACTCTTTGGGATGTAATATGCCTATATATTAATTCTCCTTTGCTGTCTTCTATTCTTTCTATTAAATAAGGAGGAGCTAATATACCATTTGTTGCAAATGAAGAATATGCAGAAGCTAATTCAATTGGAGTTACTGCACCCGCACCAAGCGTTAGTGAGATAACAGGATCTAGTTCAGACTCTATACCGATTCTTTTGGCTGTGGTTGAAAGTCTTTCACCCCCTATTTCTGAAGCTAATTGTGCAAAAACAGTATTTATTGATCTTCTAGTTGCTTCTTCTAAAGAGATCATTCCTGATGTGCTAAGTAGTCTTATAGATCTATTGTATTCTGACTTATCTTGGCAAGGTTTAAATATATACTGTTTTTCGTTTTCTAAATCTATCTGAATTAAATTTTCTTGCTGTTCAATCTTTTCTAAGTCAGTAATGATATTGTCTTCAGGATTAATTACCTCATTCCCATTTTGCTCGCGATATGTTATGGGATCACCTTCTTCAGTGTATTGATTAAGAGCCACTCCTATAGCTAGAATTTTTTCCTCTTCTTCTTCTAGTTCATCAAGGCCTTCGGCTAATGGAAATTGCTCAATAAAGTCTTTATTTTTTATTTCTTCTATATGAAATCCTAAACATTGAAGCTCTATAGCCCTATCTTGGGCTGGTATCTTATTAATAAATCGGTCAGCTTTAATTGAACTTCCATAATTTCTAACTACCCACTTTGTCCCGATACCATCAGGAGCACATGGATATCCACAATCTATTTCAACTGGGGATCTAGAATCTCTATGGCTATATAGTTTTGATCCAGTTTCTAATGCTGCAAGTAAAGTTATAGGCTTAAAAGCAGAACCAGGATTCCTTTTCCCCTGAGTTGCAAGATTATATTGTTCTTCTTTGAATGGAATTCCAGAGGCCATAACCTCTATAGCTCCAGTGTAATTATTTAATAATGTAATTACGCCTGTAGGTTTAGGCTCTTCTTCCTCCTCTTCAGAATTTAAGTCTTCTGACGGAACCCATTTGTTTAATACAGTAATTGCATGATTCTGAAGTTCTAGATTTAATGTTATATAAATTTTTAAACCTCCACCTCCAGTACATGTTGTATCGTCAGAGGGACATCCAAATAATTTCTTTTTTCTCTCTTCTTTTGTATTTCCCAATATTGCAAACTGAGGGTTATTTAAAAGCTGTCTTTTAACTTCTGCTGAAACATGCTCAGCATTACTAGTAACATCAACTTTTTCTTCAACTACTAAAGGAGCTAACCTTGCTGATCGATGTTGAATATCAACTATAAAATTTTCCTTGAGCATTATATCTAAAACATCATTTCTTCTTTCAAGAACTCTTTCGGGATATTTTCTTGGGTTGTAATATGCCGGACTTCTAATTATGACAACTAAGGTGGCAGCTTCATCAAGAGTGAGATCAGATACTTCTTTATTAAAATATTCATAAGCTGCTGATTGGAGTCCATAGGCTCCAGAACCCCAATATATTGAATTTATATAATATTCTAAAATTTGGTCTTTTGTATATCTTCTTTCTAACTCTGCTGCTACTACTGCTTCAGCGACCTTCCTTCTGATTGAAACTTCATCTCCTACAAAAGATTGTTTAGCAACTTGAGAAGTAATTGTTGAACCACCTCTTGTGACGCCTCTTAAGTTGTCCAATACAGCACTTAATATTGCTACAAAGTCAACGCCTTCATGTTGATAATAGTTACTATCTTCAGCTGCTAATAAAGTATTTATTACGAAGGGTGGTACTTCTGATAATTTGATTGGGTCTCTATTTAATCCATCATGCAGTTCGTCTAGTAATTGATTATCAGCAGTCATTATTATTGATGGTTCTGACAAAGAAACAAAATCTAAAACCATTCCTTCTGCTCTTGGTAAAAACTTTTCTTCTAGAGTAGAAACTACTTCCATTCCTGATTTAATTGGAAGAAACACAAAGAAACCAAACCATCCAGCAATTAAGAGTGATGAAATTATTAAAAGTAACCCTGCTATGTATTTAGTTCCAAACCTTGACTTGGATTCTAAATTATGTATTTGTGCCATGCAACGATTTTAGTATCTATAAAATTCAAAATTGTATTAGTCGTATTATAAAAAATGTAGGTAAAATATATTTATCAATGGATTATTCACCAGGACTTAGAGGCGTTGTTGCAGGAGAAACTGCAATTTCTACTGTAGGAATGGAGGGAACCTCCTTAAGGTACAGAGGATATGACGCTATAGAACTTACTAAAAATAGTACTTATGAAGCTGTTGCATCATTAGTAATTAATGATTCTCTAGATGAAGCAGATTATAAAAAGAGTTTTTCAAAATATTATTTACAAATAAGTAAAGATAAAAATTTAAACCAACTTTTAGAAGAAGTTAAAGAAAAGCTATCTCCAATGGATGTCATTAGAACAGTAGTTTCTTATATGGGTGAACTAACAACGTTAATGAAAAAAAAATTAGATAATCAAGATAAGGTTGAATTAACTGCAAGAATTAATGCAACAGTTTGTTATATTATTGCTTCCTATCACAAGGATGATTGTGATGAATTAGACGATAGCTATTTAGTAGCTAGCTCAATGCTTCCTAACAATGCAAATAAAGAAAAAATAGAAGCACTGGATGATATGTTAATTTTATACGCTGAGCATGGATTCAATGCATCGACTTTCGCTGCAAGAGTTACAGCATCAACAAGATCAGACTTGACTAGCGCAATTGTCTCTGGAATTGGAACCTTAAAAGGAGAGTTGCATGGTGGTGCAAATGAAGAAGCTGTAAAATTAGTAAACAGTTTTAACAGCATTGAGGAAGCAGAAAATGAAATTCTAAAAATGCTAGAAGAAAAGAAAAAAATAATGGGATTTGGCCATGGGGTTTATAAAATCCAAGACCCAAGAAGTGATGTAGTAAAAAAATGGGTTGAATCCTTAATTGAAACTGATTTTTCAAAAAATAGATTTGAAATTGCAAAAAAAATTGACGAAATTATGACAAAAGAAAAAAAACTTTTTCCTAATGTTGATTTTTATGGAGGGCTACTTCTTTCAGAGTTAGGCTTTGAAGTAGATTTATTTACACCTATATTTGTTGCAGGAAGATCTGTGGGATGGTCTGCTCATTGTTTTGAACAGCGTGAACAAGATACACTAATTAGACCTGCTGCAAAATACATTGGTATTGAAGAGAGAGAATAATCCTATTGGATGAAAAAAATATTGATCAAATAATTTCTGATTATTTATCTAATGATATTCATCTTAACGAAAAAAACATTAAAGCTTCCAAGCTTGCTCTATTGGATACATTAGGATGTGTTTTTAATGCTTCATTAAATACGTCTGCAACAATTTTTGCTACAGATGGATTAAAAGATACCTTAGACAACCCTATCGCTTATATGAAAGATATTAAATCTTTAAAAGAAAAAGCAAGATTTTTCTCAGTACTTACTAGATGGTTTGATTATAACGATACTTTCTTAGCAAAAGAATGGGCTCACCCTTCAGATAACATCGGAACTATATTTAGTTATTTTATAGAAAACAATAATTTCAAAGTTAGTACTTTTATTGACTCATTAATAAAAATGTATGAAATACAAGGGTGTCTTGCATTGGGTACTTCACTAAATAAAAAGGGGTATGATCATGTGTTCTACGTAAAACTTGCATCAGCCTCAGTATTTTCTTCACTAATTTCTAATAATGACTCAGAAATAATTAAGAGAACGGTAAATAATATTTTGCTAGACGGCCTGAATCTTAGAGCATATCGACATGAACCAAATGTAGGAAAAAGAAAGAGTTGGGCTGCTGGAGATGCAGTTTCTAGAGGTATTGAGTTAGCTTCAATAAGTGAATTCGAAGATGAAATTTATTCAGAAATACAAAAAGATGAAAATTGGGGATTTGAAAAAGTATTTTTAAATGGCGAAAATTTAAGCTTTGGTAAAGATTTAAATGATTGGGTGATAGAGAATGTCTTGTTCAAAGTCCTTTATCCGGCAGAGTTTCATGGACAATCAGCTATAGAAGCTTCAGTAAAATTATCTGATTTGTATAAAGAAAGAGAACAAGAGATTGAAGGAATTATTATTGAAACCCATGAACCAGCAATAAGAATTATAAGTAATAAAGATAAATTAAAGAATGCATCAGACAGAGATCATTCATTAGAATTTATGGTTGCAGCAGGACTTCTTTTTAAGGAAGTTAATTCCAAAACTTATGAAGATAATTTTTCTGGATTAAAACAAATTGAAAATTTGAGAAGAAAAATAAAAGTACAAGAGAACAAAGAATTTACAGAAAATTATTATGATATCTCAAAAAGGCATATAGCCAACACAGTTTATTTTGAATATAATGATGGTTCTTTTTCTAAAAAAGAAACAGTTGAAACTCCGATAGGACATCCAAATAGAAGAGAAGAAGCGGAGCCTTTATTAAAACAAAAATTTATAAATAATATGTCATCTCATTTTTCCGAAGAAAGAGCTAAAGATATATGGGAAAAAATATTATTAATAGATGTTGATTCTGAATTTAAAGAGGTTATTAAACTTCTAAGTAATGATTAAAGATATTTATTTACTAGTTGGTGGGGAAGCTACAAGACTAAGACCTTTATCTGAAGGAATACCTAAGGCTCTCTTAACAATAAAAGAAGAACCTTTAATAAATATAATTTTGGATAATTTATCTGATACAAATTTCGATAATATAAATTTAATTTGTTCAATAAAGCATGAGGCTCAGTGGAAGCAATATCAAAAAAATTCAAAATTTAACATTAAATTACATTTTGAGAGAGAAAAACTTGATACTGCAGGTTATATAGTTCAAAATATTGATGATTTTGAAGATCAATTTATATGCATGAATGGTGATCTGCTAATAAATATGGACTTTAGCTTGTTTGTTAATGAAGTAAGCAATGCAAAAAACTCTACAATCTGTTCCATTCCAGTGGACGATCCATCGAGATACGGAGTTTTAGATTTGGATGGCTCCAAGATTATAAATTTCATTGAAAAGCCTCAAGATTTGGAATATGGGAACAATATTAGTCTGGGTGTTTATTCTTTATTTAGAGAAGATATACAAAAAGTAAAAAATAAATTAGAAATACCTTGTTCGTTTGAAAAAGCGTTATTCCCAGAACTAGCAAGAAGTCATTTACTAGATTGTTATAAAGTTGATGGTGAAATGATAGATGTAGGAACAAGAGAGTCTTATATATTTGCTCATACTGAAAATAAATCTAACTGGATAGCAGATGGTGTAATAATTGGTGAAAATACAAAAGTAGAAAATTCTGTAATTTTAGGAGACTGTTCTATTGGAAATAATGTTGTAATCAACAATTCTATAATATGTACTAATTCAAATATAGAAAGTAATGAAGAGATTAATGAGGAGATATATAAAAAATGATGAATTATAAAAAAGCTCTTGTTACTGGAGGTGCTGGATTTATTGGTTCACATTTAACAGAGAAACTACATCAAAATAATATTGAGGTTTTAGTTGTTGATAATTTATTAACTGGAAAAAAAGAAAATTTACTCTCACTAGATTTAGAGAACACAATATATGGAGATGTTGGTTCAGAAGAGACTTTAAAGATTATTAAGAATTTTAACCCTGATGTTTGTTTTCATTTAGCTGCACAATCTTCTGTGGTAATTTCAGTAGAAGATCCACTACTTGATTTTGAACATAATTTATTACAGCCAGTTCAATTAATTAAAACATTGTTAGAAACTGATTGTAAGCAATTTATTTTCACTTCTTCTGGGGGAACAATTTTTGGTGAGCCTGAAGTTATTCCTACTTCAGAAGATGATTATGCAGGCGAGCCAGCATCTCCTTATGGTTTAGCAAAGAAAAAGCTAAATGAATTGATCGAAGTAATGTTACAAAATGAAACAATGTCTTATTCAATATTGAACTTATCAAATGTTTACGGGCCAAGACAAGATCCTCATGGTGAAGCTGGTGTCATGTCTATATTTACAGGAAAGCTTATGAACAACGAAACCCCAACTATTTATGGGGACGGAAAACAAACAAGAGACTACGTATATGTACTAGATGTAGTAGATGCATTAATAAAATCTGCGGAAACTGATGATAATTTATTTTTAAATATTGGGACAGGTGTAGAGACTTCAGTAAATGAATTGGTCTCAATTCTTTCACAAAAAATTTCATGGGATGGAGAACCAGAATATGCGCCTAAGAGAGAAGGTGAATTACTCAGAAGTGTACTAAACAACGAAAGAGCTAAGAGTCAGATTGGTTGGGAGCCTAAATATACACTAGACACTGGGTTAGATGAATTAATTAGTTGGTTCAGTAAATGAAAAAAGCATTAATAATTTTATCTCTTTATGTAATTTTTACTTCATGTGGTGGGAGTGATACAACAACTACAACTGTTCAAGATACAACAACTACAACTGTTCAAGATACAACAACTACAACTGTTCAAGATACAACAACTACAACTGTTCAAGATACAACAACTACAACCTCAGTTATTGGAAATCTATGTGATTCCTGTACTTACTTAAGTATTTCTGAATTAAGCTCAAAACCCTCAGAAGTTCCAAAACTTGCTTGGGATGATTCACAAAGGATATTAAATGAAAATACAAACACAGACAATGTTGAAAATTTAGAAATAATTATAAATATTGGACCTACAACAGAATTGTATTTTTTAGACAATGAATCCTATATTCAAAAAGGTATAAATTTTTGGCAAAATTTTAATCTACCCGAAAAATATTATGCATTTTTCTATAGTTATAACGACCTTGATTGGGCTATAAACGAATTAACTAGTTCTGGATTTGAAGGTGGTATGGCTAGAGCACCATGCGGATATGAAGACGGTATTTGTAATGGAGCTAATTCAGGAATTTATCATAGACCACCTCATTTTGGTGTAGGTGTATTTGGTATTAATAGTTCAGACTCTATAGATGCTTATAGATATGGCCCTCTTCATATTCATGAAGTAACACATTCAGTTGTTGCAGCTCAATGGATTGGAAATGCTACGAATCCTCAACAAAATGCTAATGATGCTTCTCCATGCTGGTTAAATGAGGGGATTGCACATGCAGCTGGTCTATCAATAGGAGTAGACACTTATGAAAAGTATTTAGAAATTCGTAAATCACAAGTAACGGGGAGACATATCCAGCCACCTTACAATGACTATTCAGCTTCTACAATTTTAAATTATTACAATGAAAGCATTCCTGGCATATGTATAAAAAATCCTGATTATGTTCTTGGATACTCTATTGGATATTTAACTGTTGAAGCTATGAGTGCAATGTCGGGATCTGATTCTGCTATGCGCATGTATTCTTTAATGGCTAATGGGAAAAACTTTGAAGATGCATTTGAAAATATTTATGAAATATCTTGGAATGATGCAAAACCAATTTTTTCAGAGTATGTAAGTTCTGTAATAGAAGATTTATTTAATTCTTGATACCAGTTTATAAAAAGAAGTCTTCCTGAGCATCTCTTATAAGTTCATCAACTCCTAAATCAGATATATTATATTTCACACCTTTAATAATTACGATTGGTATATTGTCTGATTTTTTCATAACTAATTCAGCCGCACCAGCCAATTCGTCAACGATTGCAATCTCTGTAGCAAATAATTCATTATCAAATGTATCTTTTTCGCCTATATAGCTCTCTAATGGTTCAATTCCAGAAGAGCCTATGGCTACATTTGTTTGGCCTTTCCTCCAAGCTCTACCAAAAGTATCACAAATAATTACGCTAATTTTTTTTCCTGTTTTATGTTCTATCTTCTTTCTTATGTCTCTTGAAGTTTTATCAGGGTCTTCTGGAAGAAGGAGAGCAGAACCTTCTTCAATATTTGATTTATCTATTCCAGCATTTGCGCATATAAAGCCGTGTTTAGTTTTTGCGATTACTGTTTCTCCCCTTTTTCTAATAATTTGTAATGATTCGCTTTTGATTACTTCTTCTATATCTTCCTTATTAATATCTATTTTTCTTCCCTCAACTTTGGAGATAATTTTTTGAGTAATTACTATGACGTCATTATCTTCTAAGGTAATTTTGTTTTCTTCTAAGCTTTTAATTAACTCCTCAACTATTTCATGACCTGTATCAAATTCAGGTAAATTCATTATTGGAATAATTGAAACCTTATTCATGGCTAACAATAAACTCTACTAATTTTTTTGAATCTTCTAACTCATTAAATAAGATATTCTGTTCAACTGTGTCTTGAGCACCGTCTGAATCTCCAGGATGAACAATATATTTATTCCCAACATCTTTGTAGAAATTTTTTATTCCTTGGATATCTGATGTATAGCCTAAGTCTTCAAAGTTATTTTTTGAAGGCCCTTTGATTGCTTTATTTTCAATAAAAGGGTTTATTACATAAACATTATTATGTTCAGACAATTTTTCTTTAAGTTTATTTAATGAAAGTATTGGCCCTATAGAGAGTATTGGGTTTGAAGGACCAATAACTACTATTTCTGATTCTTCAATATTCTTAATTAATTGATCGGAAACTTTTGCTTTTTCAGCACCATTGTAAACAACCTCAGTTAATTTAGGTTTTGCTTTTTTTTCTACAAAATATTCCTGAAAGTCTAATAATGAACCATCATCAGTTTTTAATTTTGTACTTACAGTGTCATCTGTCATTGGAATTAAATTACATTCCAAATTTAGGTGTTCTGCAAAAAGTTTTGTGATTTCAGTTAAAGACTTGCCTTCCGAAAGTAATTGATTCCTATAAAGGTTTAATGCTAAGTCTTTATCGCCGATACTAAAATTCTGGGGAATAAATTTTTTATATTCATCACTTACAGAAAATGTGTCGTTAGCAATGCCCCAGCCCATTTCGCCTTCAATTCCACCTAATGCATACATTACAGAGTCAATATCTGGTGATAGAGGAACTCCGTGTATTACTTCATCGTCGCCAGTGTTAATAATTATTGTTAAATCTACATCTTTTGAATGATAAAAGCCCTTTGCAAGCTTAGCTCCCCCTATACCTCCTGATAAATAAACAATTTTTTTCATATACTTAAATTAACTCTATTAGATATTCATGTAACATTTTAATAATGGTAGATAAAGATATCATAGAAGCAATTGCAGAATTAGATGAATCAGATCTAAAAAGACTCAAACTTTTAATTGATAACAAATTAGGCGGAGATTCAAAACCAAAGAAAATATCCTATAGAAGTAAGGATATAAAATGTGGTAGGGAGTCATGCAATTCTTGTCCCCATGGCCCTTACTGGTATGCTGAATGGACTGAGTCCGGTAAAAGAAAAACTAAATATTTAGGAAAAATATTAAATGAAATTATTGAATGAAAAAATAACAAAATTTGACGCAACTCAAGTAATTTATTATTCGATGATTCTAATCATTCTTAGAGTAGATTTAATTTTTTTAGATAATACTCCAACTGGAGGAGATATGGGTGCACATGTAGTACCTATAAAGTATTTCATAGAGAATTTTGCATCAAGCTTTAAGATTAACGGATGGTCCAACGACTGGTTTGCAGGATATCCTGCTTATTATTTCTATTTTCCATTCCCAGCTATTTTCACTTATTTTTTAAACTTAATCTTACCTTATGGAGTAGCTTTTAAAATAATGGTTGCTGGATCAATTGTTCTTATTGTCTACTCAATTGAAAAATTACTTAGGAAAGAAGACCACCTATTTTCACACGTAGGCGTTGTAGCAGGTTTAATGTTTGCACTTACAGAATCATTTACAATATATGGTGGTAACTTAGCTTCTACTCTCGCAGGACAGTTTTCTTTTACTTACTCCCTGGCTTTTGCGAATCTAGCTATTTACTACATTATCAAATCAACGCATAAATATAAATTTCCTATAAGTTCAGTTTTCTTATCCCTTTGTTTATTATCACATTTAATACCATTTATCTTATATCTTCCTGCTTACGCAATTTACTGGCTTATTAAGAAAGAAAAATTTGAATTAAAGTTAATCTCAATTTTTATATTTACAACTTTGGTAACTAGATTT
>Ga0209036_1000589_pt1 | contig 15943 bp, 5 predicted proteins | sample MarorgKNORR_S2LV_3_FD_188222 | JGI IMG/M metagenome (GOLD analysis project Ga0209036, IMG submission 188222) | Marine microbial communities from the Southern Atlantic Ocean, analyzing organic carbon cycling - DCM_A/KNORR_S2/LV (SPAdes) (version 2) | ecosystem: Environmental > Aquatic > Marine >... | reverse complement strand
GATCTGTTACAATTGCAGCCATATCATTAGCTTTTTTCTATATTTATACTACCCAAGATCCTTTCTTAATGAACCATTGTCCCTAAGACCGAAATCTCTTCTCTGGATAGATGGGTAAGTTGTTAATCCAGAGTCTATTGTTAATCCAGTAACACCTATTGATACTGGGTTTGTGCCTCTGGTAAATCCAGAAAGTCTTCCCCAAGAGAAACTACCGATTGTTGAACCAGAGGTTTCTATACCAGTGGTATTAACACCACTCATTATATTACATGTAATAATACCAACACCAGAATTATAGGCATTTATAAAGTAGATATTATCAACACATGTAGTTCCAGTTGCAACAACAGTAGAGTTATCACTCACAACTGAGGTAACACCATGTCCAACTTGTGTTCCAAATATGTATATAGGATATCCAACTTTCAGATCAGTAAGAACTGAATTTGGATTATTTGTTAAATCGGCACTTATATTAAATTTAAGTGCAGTTGGATGTCCGATTCCACCAGTAACACCGATACCTGTGATTGCACCATCAAATCCTTGAATGGTAGTAATTGTATCAATATCCTCTTTGATTGCATTTGGAAGTGGTGCTAAAACTTGTGGAACAGCAACGTTTGTATATCCAAAACCAGGATTTGTTATTGTTGTTCCTGTTATTACACCATTAGTGATTGTTGCAGTTGCAGTTGCAGTTGCTCCAACACCAACTCCTATAGAATGAGGAGCAGATATTGAGATAGATGTTGTAGAACCTACGTATCCACTACCACCGTTTGTGATAGAAAGTGATGATATTGTACCAGCAGCTGAAACAATAGCAGTAAATCCAGCAGCAACAGGATTTGTTGATCCAACTATTAATCCTCCGACTACAATATTACTTAAAGCAGAGAAATCTTCCTCATAGTTAAAGAATTTTGCATTATCAACAAATAATTCATTATCAGTTGTTGAAATATCATCAATAATTTTACCAGTTGGATATACCTGCGATTCAATAGAATCTCTTGATTTAGATACTATTTCACCATTTATCTTTTTGTCTATCTTCTGTTTTATCCAATTAAATGGTTTGTATGTTGTCTCATTAACACCCAATCCTGTGTAAAGGTTAGTTTCTACTTCATCAGATGCTATGATATTGAATATAGTTCTTGGATCTTGTGCTGTTGTTACACCGATTTTATTTAATTGAACAACGTCACCAGTTTTTATAGTAGGTGCTATTGATGCACCCGCAGAAACTTGAATTGAATCAACACCAGTTGTTCCTTTATAGAAGAATATGTCAATGACATCATTAGGATCTGGTGCTTGTATGAATTCAAATGATGAACCACCATCAAATGTGTAAGACTTGCCTGGTTCTTGAATTACTCCATTTACAAATATGAGTAACAGAGCATCAAGATCAATAAGTGATGAATCTGGATTATCTGGATCTACTTCAAAACTTAGTAAACTTGCATTGTAGAATATTGGGAATCTAACTCTTTGTCCATCTTGTAGATCCTTTATTGAATCAATGAAATCAAATTGACCAAAGTTCCAAGATGAATACTGATCACTGAATACCTCAGTTACTGTCAATTCAAAATCGTTTATTAATGATGATAAAGACTTATCAGTAACCAATCCAACAGGTTTGAATACGTCACCCAATTTAAAGTTATATCCATTATTATTTAATTTAAAGTTAACAACTTCAAAGGATGTAGATCCTATACCAACTGTGGTATTAGCAGCTCCTACCACAACATCCACGGTAACACCTGTTCCAGTATCAGTAGTAGATCCAATACCTCTTCTAGAAACTCCAACAATTGGTAGATTTTCATATGATGGTGCAGGTATAGTTATAACAGGTTCAGTATATCCAGTACCAGCATTATCAATTGTAAATGATAAAGAACCACCAGCACCCACTACAACGGAAACATCTGCACCAGAACCCGATCCAGTTCTATCTGTAACTGCAACTGACACTGGATGACGATAACCAGATCCAAGTGATAAATCTGCAAGATACTCTGTTACAGTTCCTGAACCAACATATGAACGTGCTTGTCCACTTACACCTATATCAGTTGTAAAGGTGGTTGTAGATAATATACCAGTTATACTAAAATCTCTATTATTTGGTATAGTTAATGATGGATTAAATACCATACCATCTAATCTTATGAATTCATTAATATTTCTAAATCCATGATTAGTTGAAGTTGTAACTTGAAGTTGACCTGTTAAATGATTATATTTTGCTGTGCTTATTCCAAATGAACTTCCAGTTGTTCCAATACCAACGATCTCTACTATTGATCCACTTCCATTTATATTTGCTTTTACTTTTGCACCTGATAGTGGAGCAACACCTAATCCACCAGTTGATCCAAGTGATACAATTACACCACCTCTTGGAAGTTGATTTTGATTTACATCAGTATCACTAATAATTTTTTGACCATTTGATGATGTTATTCCAGTAAATATTACGTTACTCTCTCCACCAATTTCAGAAAACTCATAATTATTTCCTAAGTTATTAAATGTAGATGGAGTTTGGAATATGCCATTTAGAAGTAAAATACTACTTCCTGTTTGAATACCAATTGTGCTCGCACCACCAACTCTCAATGGGTGTGTAGCAGCTATTCCTGTAAAACCACCAGAAATATCATCAAATACTCTGTTCTCACTATAATCTTGTCTTAGATATACTCTTCCGTTAAATGTAGATCTAACAGGATCTAAGTTTGCTTGTGTTTTTTGTGTAGCATTTGCATCTCCTTTTGGTGGGTCTGTAAGATGAAGTGTGCTATCAACAATATTATAACCACCAGAGAATAATCTAGTTGTATCACCTGAACTATGATTTGTAGCAGCAGATCCTATTGCACCTCTTTCTACAACCAAAACATTTACAGATCCTGTTTCGGTAATTGGACCGACTGATGTAGTTCCTAAACCAACGTTGGTTATCTTCATAAATTCATCATTTATTTTGATGATGTCATTTGATTGTATTGAAGAAATTCCAGTTACACTGAATGTAGTTTGAGTATTTGTAATATTGTATTCAAGATCTGTGATAATTGGTGTAAATGCCATAGGTGATTGTATCACACCATCAATTGATATTAATGCCTTCTCATTTTTCTTGAACATTTCAAATTCATGAGCATTACCAGATCCTGTTCCAGTAAATGTAACTGCAATACCTGCTAATGCATCGGGACGAGATTTTGATATCTTAAATGTGTCTTTTGTTAATCTAATAGCATATACATCAGAACCTAATGTGCCACCAGCAGTTGCAATTCCAGTTACTGCTATACCTTCAAAAGTTGAACCTGGTACATATATCAATCTTTCACCAGTCTCAAAGAAATGATCTACAATTGTAAATATGCCAGTTGATGTATCTAAGGTTGATGTGTCTGCTGGATTGAATTGTTTTTGGAATATTGGTGTTGAATCACTTTGAAGTGCAAAACTTGTTTTATTAGATCTTAAACCGTTTATCGCATCATATTGACCTAACAATATGGATTCTGTAACTGTTCCATACTGTAAATCTGGTGCTGTATTTAATAAATCACTTTCAGTATAGAATGCTTCTGTAAATACTTGCAACTGAACACTATTAGTTCCTCCACTATAAAGAGGATCTGGGTGAAAATTAAGATTCAGGTCATTACCAACTAATGTTGATGAGAATGTACCTATACCTGATGTGCTACCAATTGATAAGAATGGATACTGAACAGTGTGTGAATCGGTAGAATCATGAGCAACCAATACTTGGTGAAGGGCACTTGTTGAACCACTTGATACTCTTACAAATCCTTTCAAAGTAGAGATTTCATTTTCTAAGAATGTTGCAATTGTAGATGCTGTTGAAACATTTGAAAACTTAGATTCTAATCTAGTTGTTTTTTCTGTTCCATCAAGTTGACCTAGTAACTTAAACCTATATGTTCCAATACCTGCTGCTGTTGTTCCAATACCAATAATTCTTGATCTAACTAAAACTTCATTTGGTTGATCATTTTCAAAGTTTAATGATAAAATATTTGAATTAATTTCTGATGTAAATGTTCCTATAAAATTAGATATAGGACCATTTTCAGTATCTGAATAAAATTCAGATATGTATGACGATGTTCCGTCATGTGTTAAATATAAATCAACAAAATTAGTTTCTTCTGATGTAACATCATTCACTTCTATTGATGCGAAAAATGCGTCTGTATTATCAATATTGGTTGATATTATTGTAGAAGTAGTTGCTGTTGCTACTGTAGTGTTTATACCTGATAAATTTACAAATCCTATTGATTGTGTTCCGATACCTGTTAGATTTGTATTAAACGAAGTTTGACGTATTTTAAGATCATAATCATTATTTTCTGGATCATCAGGAGTAAATTTCAAACTTACATTATTAGAGGTGTCCATTTGTCCAAGAATACTACCAAGTTCTAATGGAGTAGTGTGAATTTTTGATCTCTCAGCAGTGAATATATTTGAACTATCTTTGAATAAGACAATATCTGATATTTGAGTATTGCCTGTATTTGGATCTCTAATTTGTACTAAGAATGTTGCGTATCTTGCATTTATTGATAAATCTAAGAATTGAGTTAAAGTTGTAGCAGTGCTCTTAAATAAAGTAGATATATCATCTATTTCTAGAACACGGTTTGTCTTACACTCAATATATGGAGATAGTTTTGTATTTTTTAATTTAAGGAATTTTGATTTTCCGTCAACAGTATCAATATCTAAGGCAAAATCGAAGTTATTAATTGTATCAACTCTCTTCTGCTCTATAAAATCTAACGCAAGAATATCTGCAAAACTTGAAGTTGTAATACCAACACTAGTTGTTGATGTAATTCCAACATCTGCAAAGTTCTTTAACCCACTAGTATGAAGTAATCTATTTACAGAACTAACAAGAGTTTCATAAGTTACTGAACTTTTTACACTATAAGATAAATTTTGATAGTAATCATTATCTGGTATTAACTGATAATCTTGACTCAATTTTCCTATATCATCATTCCAACCTTGATTTTGTCTTAGTGAATAACTAATATCAAATCTTCCAGAATTTTTTGATATTGTATTAATAGTGGCTATATTACCAGAAATAAATCCTTTTATTAATTGACCAGCAACTAAATTAAATGCACCAGGTGTTTCTTCTACAACTTTTATAAACTCATTAGTTGATACAGATACTTTTAAATCAACAGGAATATAAGAGGTTCCTACGAATGCTAATAACTTTTCACCTACACTAAACTTAGATATTCCTTGGTTAATTTTAAACTGTGGGTAATCATTTCGACTTATTAGAGAACCAAAAGAATTTTGAACAGTTTTTGCAACACCAGCATTTGACGTAAATGGAGATATGTCAAATGAAACAGTAGCAGGATTTATATTATTAACTGATGTTATTTTAAAGAAATTAAATCCATTATCAACAGAGTTAAATCCAGTTCCAGTATCACCAAATTTTTGAAGACCTTCAACAAATATTTCTTCATCCACTGAGAAAGGTGGAACGGAAAAACCTAGTATTGGAGTTACAAGTGTACAAGTTACAATACCAACTGCTGCATCATATACTAATTTGCTTACAGTTGATCCATTATCATTGTCGATTGCAAATATTTCATGAGTTACTGACTGTAACCCTTTGGGTGGAACAATTACTTCTACGTTGCTTAAAGAATTACTTGCAACTGTACCAGTGATCGTCCCTGTGGTATCTTTAATTCTAGTAACTGGATTAACAATTATTAAATTAGGAGTTGATGTATAGTTTTTACCACCATCAATTATTTCAACTTCTGTTATGGTATCAGAATTAATTACTGATATAACAGGAGAAACAAATGCTTCAGGTTTAAGTGTTGGATCTGATGAATATTCAAAACCTGGATTTAAAATTCTAATATCATCTACTCTGTTAATTGTTGTTGAATCTGGCAATAATGTAGCATTTATTCCTTGGGTTGATGCAACACTTACGAAAGAAGGTAAACTATCATATCCTACTCCACCAAAATCAATATTTACCCTGTCAATAGGACCTTTTGCTCTTGGTGATTTTGTAGAGTATTTTAATACACTAGTATCTGTTGGAGTATATGATAATTTTTCTGGAACTTTTGGTATTGATATACTAAAACTTGTATAAGAAGCACCAACAACAGGTGGAACATTAAAAATAGAATATTCACCATCATAATCACTATTTAAATAGTGAATCTTATTGTAATTAACAACACCAGTATCAGATGTACTAATAAATCCCGATTTCTTAATATTATAATAAAGAATTGATGGATTATTATCGGAATAATTTAATGTAACTGTCGCAGTTGATGTAACACCAACTGTTCCAACACCTATAACTTGTAAGTTAGTTGTATTTCCTACTGATACAAATTGATTTTTATAATCTTTATCATGGTAGATATTAAGTTCATATCCAAGCAAGGATGAGTGTCCTACTCCAAATACTAGGTTATTATCTCTTATAATTGGTATTGGAGGGTTGACTAAGGAAAATTCATGATTACTACCTGTTGTACCACCTGTTGAACTAAGTTCAATAATGTTGGCTGGATTACTTGTAACATCACTATAAGTTTCACCTAACTTAAAATTATTATCATCAACTTTGAAAACATAATACGAATCTTTATTTGTTAAACCTTCTGTTATAGATGTTGAGATATATTGTACTTTATCACCAGTGTTTAAATTATGTGCAGTAAAGTTAAAATTATTAGTTGCAGTTGTGACTCCACTAGATGCAATATTAATTGGATTAACTAATAAATTATGAGTATTTGAATCAAATTTAAGATCTATTTGAGTTGATGTTCCTATTCCGACAGATTGATTTGGAGAAACGGATAATTTAACTACATCACTGTTAAGTAAACCATGTGCAGTTGAAACAGAAACGACTGCATCAATTCTTTGTAAAGTTCCAGTTACCTTATCAAAATTGCTTTCAAACAAATATTCAAAACTGCTTGTACCAACAGTTGTATCACCTATGAAAGATAATCCCTCGGAGGTTGTAGTTAAACCAACCTGAGTTACTATACCAATATAATCCTTAGATTTTCTAATTACAAATACATCTTGACTATTACTACCTTCAGGTATATTAAATGTAGTTACTCCATCATCCTTAGAAACTGTTAGTGCATATCCTACACTTGGTTTTGTTAATGTAACTCTTTGATTTGTTTTAAATGGATGATTTGGTAATCTTATGCTACGAGTTGGTGTTGATACGACACTAATTAAATCACCTAGTGTTGAGGTTGCAGTTGATCCTAATCCAACAACTGTACCTACACCAACAGATTCATGTGGATTAAAAAATACTTTATCATCTATTTTTGAGTCAAATACCTTTGTTCTAAGAGGTATATTGAAGAAACTAGGTATCAATGAAACAGGTGTAGACACAGTATGAACACCACTTGATACTCCTCTCTTAACTCTTATTACATTATTCTGATTAAATGTATTTAAAACAGACAATACTTCTGTTCCAATACCTATGGTGCTACCAACTGAAATATGATCTGGTATATTTGTGACGTAAATATCAGTTACAATACCTGTTGATGCAACGTTTGGAACTTCTTGATATACAACTGTTTGTGCAGTATTAATACCAATCTTGTGTGATCCTGCAAGTCCTTTAATTTCTGTTGTGCTTAAACCAGATATCACAACATTATCGTGTGCATTTAAATTAGGAGCAGTTGAAATATACGCTGCTACATGAGTTGGATCTCTCCAAACAAAAGTTGCATCAAAAGTGTCAACAGTAGTATTGATTGATTCAATTGTTTTTCCAGAAACTCTATTAACAGATACACTTAAACCACCACCATTGGTATTTGTATTGTCAAATATTGCAGAATCTCCAACTTCATAATTATCTCCAGTGTTAATAATTTGAATTGAATTTATCGAACCAGACGTAGTTGATTCAACAATAGATGATTGTTTAGTTATTTCGTTAGATTCAACTATAAAATCATTATCTGCAAATGGATCAGAAACTTTATATGGATAACTATTACGTATTAAATCAGAATTGCCAAAATTGAATGTTGATTGGTTAAGATTGAAGTTATCAGTTGATGGATCAGTTCTGTAAGTGTCTCCAATAAAATATGGAAATTCTGGCAATAAAGAATTGGAACCAATACCTACAAAATACGCATATACTCCGTTAGGATACTCTGGTGTTCTTCCATATCTACCATTATGTTGATCTAAATCACCTGCGTTATTAAAACTATAATCCTCGACAAAAAATCCATTACTAAATTGGTGTGGTCTATTAATAACATTATTAGGATTTAAAGTATATCCAGAAGTTAATATTTTAACAGATGAATTTTCGTCAGTTGAATCACTATAACCATAAGGTCCATATATCGGATTTCCATCATATGCCCAACCAATTATTGGTGAGTGTTCAGTACCAGTGTCACCAAAGGTGTCATTTCCAATTTGAGTTGAGTAACCAACAATTGAATATTGCAATTTATTATTAGTTTCAATTAATGCTTCATTACCATATCTTGCAAATGTATTAACAGTTAACCCCCTTATACCTGCTTCAAGTTTACATCCACTTCCTGGTGGAATAACTTTTATATCAATTTTATCTTGTTGATATTGTAATCCACCCTCTAAGATGATTACTTCTTCAATTTTACCATCTTTTACTACTGCTCTTAATTTTCCACCAAGACCAGTTCCTATTCCCACTACCTCTAAATCGGGTGCAGAAGAGTACTCTCTACCTTTTGTTTGTATTTCTACAAAAGTAATTTTACCGTCTGTTACAATCGGTTTTAACTGGGCATCCTTACCAGTTTTAACCGTTACTGATATTGATTTTTCAAGATTAAGAATATCAGAACCATATCCAGAACCCTTGTCATACATTAGAATATCAGATATTCCACCTCTAAGAACTGGTGTTGCTGTTATCACTCCAACATCAGTGTTAGCTAATTCATATTTTAAGTTTAATCTAACATCTGGATATTTAAATACTTGGAAACCTGTTCCTCGATCAGAGAACTTAATATAATCCTTTCTCTCAAATTCTGAAGTTATTGTACCACCGAGACCAGCATTTGTAAGTCTAAATGCATTATCGTTTAATTTTAATATTTGATAAAAATTAGAAGTTGTAGTAATACCAGTTGATGTGGTTAAACCAGTAATTGTATTAGGTAATGTAGATCCTATACCAACAGCAGTTTGATATACAATTTTATCACCATTGTTGAATCCATGATTATCAAAATGAATTACATTTGTTATTGTATTAATTCCTATTGGTTTGACAAATACTTGTCTATTTTCATATCCACTTCCACCATCTAATACTCGTATATCCTTTAAAGTTTTTTCATTATAATATAATTTAAATTTATGAACACCTATTTTGTTACTTGTAGTAAATCCAACAGTGTTTATACCTGCACTATAATCACCTAGTGTTTGATATAGTTTTATAGTGCTTGTGTTTACAACTTCTGGGTAATATGTGGCAGCATTCACGAGAGTTGTAGTTCCTAAACCAACCACTGATGTTCCCGAATCATTACCTACAGTTCCAATACCAAGAGGTGGATTATTATTACGATCATATATTAATGGTTGACCACTTACAATATTATGTCTATCTTGGAATGTTATTGTTTCATCTACATTATCAACTCCACCAGATTCTGATAATAATCTAGCATCAAAACTTAATTCCCTTTTTCTATCCGCTAAAACTGGTTCTAATACTGCTCCACTACCATTACCACCTTCAATTGTTGCTGATAATACTCTATGGATACCAAATTTTTGTGGGTCAACTTGAACTTTGGTCACACTACCAGTAATTACTGGTCTTATTAAAGCTGTTGTGTTTCCAATACCTGGACTTGATAAAGTAATATCTGGTGGATTTACAACATCATAATTTTTTCCACCATTTAATAATGTAATCTTATCTAATGGTCCAAAAAATATTTTATCGTTTGATTTATAGTTTTTTATCTCAACACCATTAATTAACATTCCTGTTGATCCTGGATTTGTCTTTACTGATGTAGAATTTACTAAATCTGGGTTAAGAGGAAATTTTTTAAATAATTTTTGTGATGCGATTTCTTGATCAAGAGTTCCAACAAGTGAGAAGGTATGGGTCCCAGTTCCTGGTTGTAGTGCTTCAAACTCTACGAAATCTGCTATTGGAATAAATGATCTAGAACGATATAATCTTATTTGATTTCCATTTGATAAAACTTCAACAAAATATGAAGTTTCTGGTAAATTTGGTATGATTGTTCCTTGTGCAGTATAAAAAATTTCATCACCAGTTATGAATGGTACTGGACTTGGGAAAGATAAGATGCTATATCTTAAAGTATTAGGATTATATCCAGAATTAGGTAATTCATTTCCTGCAACAGCCTCTGGTAAAATTGATTTTGGTAATTCGGTGGTTATTTGATATGATGGCAATGAATTGGATGCAACATAAAAATTTTCATCCATTTCATTATAAACATTAGTTATATCTGATGTAAGAATATTCTGACCAAAATCCATGTCAGTTTTTGTACTTGAAGCACGATTAATAACTCTTCTTAAATCATAAAAACGATTTGGATCTGGTAATACTGTAATATTTGATAATAATGTTAGATTGTTTATTGAAATAGTAGATGTATCTTTATCAATATTACCAACTGTACCAGTAGCAACTACTTCTTCCCCATTTTGAAATAATACTTCAATATTATCACCTATTTTTAAACTTGATTTATCAATATCCCTTGTAAATAAAACAATGTTAGCTCCAAATATGTTTTTAATTTCAAATCTTGAAGAAGTATTATAAATCCAAGAGTTTGCAAATATTTGTTTCTTTGTTCTACCTTCAGATGGATTTAATATTTTTTCACCAACATTTCTGACTGTTATATTTTCACCTTGTGTTAGTAAACGAATATCTGACGTTGGAACAAATTTAGATAAAACACCAGTTAATCTTAATCTCACTTCTTTGGTTAAATCACCACCCTCATAACCAAAATAGTATTCATTTGATTTAATATCATCAGTGGTTGATATAATTCCTACAATATTCTGACATCCAAAAAATTGATTAACTGATTTGTCACTGTAGTAGATATTTGTGCTTATTCCAGACACTAATGTACCAGTTGCTCCAAATCCAACAGTTGAATCAACAGTAATTACAGAAGAACCTGCTGAAACATTTCCAATCACCTTTGTTTTGGGAGTTACACCAAATGTACCTTCGATTAAATCAATATCATTGAACCCAACAAATAAACCGATCTTATAATATACCTTTCCTCTTCTTGTTAATGGTTCAACTTCGGATATTGATGCTCTTGTTGCACTATCAGATGATTTTACAATAGTTTGACCAACTAAATGAATAGGATTACCAGAAAGTGCCTCTGCAATAACTACTTCTCTCCTTATAAATTCTGCTGTTGATGGTTTTATTAAATATTGCTCTAAATCTAAAATTTTAGGTGTTTCATTATATAATACGTTGAATAATATTCTAAATGACTCTTCTGTACCTTTTGATTGATATAATGACTTTGAATTTTTGATAAAATTACTTACATCAAGGTTATTAACGAAATTTACATTTTCTAAACCAGGTGTAAGTAATTTTTTTGTCTTTTTATAAAATTCTTTGAGAAAAAGTGCACTTAAATTTATGACAGTTGCATCATTTTCATGATTTGTTGCTGTTGTGTCTGAAAATACTAATTCTGATGGATTATTATCTTGATGATATGTCGTAATTCCACTAAAACCACGAATACATCCTGTAAAACTGTTAGTTGTGATTCCAGTATATGTTATAACCTCATTTTCAATTTTGAAAAGACCGTATTCATTTGGAAATCCTTTGGTGCTACTAACATTTACAGTGGTATCAGTGATTGTAACATCATTTGTTAGTTTTGTTTCCCCAACAACAACTTCAGGTGTTAAATTATCTAATTTTATGTACTGATCCAAATTATCAGTAAGGTCAATCGGACCTCCCTGATATTCTTGGGATATGTAATACTGTTTTAGAAAATCTACTGCCTTTGGACTTTCAGATATTAAAAACTCAGGTATTTGGTTTTCAATTATCTGTTGGACTTTGACTCTTTTATCAATTCCAGTGGTTATCATATTATCCTCTTACCAGTGCTCCATTTGCATAACTTGATGTAACCTTATATCCGACACCTGATATCTGTTCACCAGAAGTAATAGTGTCTTTAACCATATTTATGGTACTATCTCCAACCGCAAAACTGAGATACAAATCTTTAAGTCCAATAACATCATTTGATTCAGGAAATGCTTGAATTTCAATAATATTATTTGATCTTTGAGTAGATGTTATATTAACAGTTGATACTATCACCTCTCCATGAACATAATCAACTATTCCAGCAGAAGCAACAATCAACTGACCCTGTGATAGTTCATTATCACCTTTTACAATCGCTATAACACCCTTACCACTTCCATCTAATGAACCATCACTATTTTTATTAGGTATGTCAGTAAAATATACTGTATCAGTTTGACCTTGAATTGTAAATCCTGTGCTTTTTATATTTTTACCCTCTGGATTAATATGAAATCTATTACCATAACATAACTCATACTGAGCAAATTGGTTTGTGAGTGCTTTTAGATTTCTTCTAATCCTTACTCTTGTTATGTTAGATGTGATTGCATCATCAATATTATCAATTACATTTACTAGTTTACTATACTTAAACCTTCCACCAAATTTATTGATATCAGTGGATGAACCATAAGTAAGAAGTCCATTTATGACATTTGTTTTTAATTCTGATACAGTAGTGACTTTTGATTGATCATAGTATACAAAAGAATCTAATTCAACATATAGTAACTTAAGGTCAAGTATTTTTTGATTGATACCAGCTAATGTGTATCCCTTTAAGTTTGATAATATAGATTGTTTATCAAAATCAGATACAAATTCACCATTTTTTGGTTTAATTGTAATGAATACTGTTCCAAACTCTGGTGGATCAAGTTCTTCACCACCAACGACAGAAACGGACTCAGTATTAGGATATATTTGCTGTATTACAGATTCATAATCCCTTGCTGTAACCGCTCTGTACTGTGATGAATAAAGCCTAGGTGCAAAATACTTAATTGAGTCAATTGACTCAATATTACCCCCATTAGCTGCCGCTGATACTGTTGTAATAGTTGGTGTAGTTGATGGTAATGCTATCTGATTTGATGAAGATACTACACTACCAGCAAAACTAAACAAAGCAGGACCGTTTCCTTCGGCACCGTCAGTTACTATGTAAGAAACGGTGATTACCGATTCATTTTCTAACTTTTTACCAAATACACCATCACCAAAGAGTAGTTCATATCTTTCATCAGTAATTTCTTGTATTAAATATGTCTCTGATACATCAGTAATGTTTAATATGTTATCTACTTTGCGATATTCTCTTCCTAAACCAGTGTCAGCAGCACCTTTTACAAATACTTTTATAGTTGAAGTATCAATAAATGAATTTTCAAGTAAAAATCTTTGATCAAGTGACCCATCTACTGTAAAAGTTTTAGTTAAATATGATCCTTGGTATACAACTATGTTGCTAAATGATCCAGTGCTACTTACTACATTACCATTTGCATCAAAAGTTTGAGTTGTAGTGGTTGTAATGCTTTCTGGTATTGAAAATACATATGAAGTGTCGTTTGCTGAACCTACACACACTAAACCAGCTTGAAGAGTGATTGTTGGAGTGTTTCCAGAGGTTGTAAAGTCAAAAGATACTGTCGCTTGAGCAGAACTTCTTGATCTGGGTACATATCCAATGTTCCTTGCAAGAGAAACCACGTTTTCACGGACAGTTGCAGAGTCTAAGAATGACTCATTCACAACCATGTTCGAGTTAAATGCAGTAATATACGTATTATATGCTAAAGTGTCAATTAAAACTGAAAAATTAGATCCTTCAAAGTCAAAATCCGTAAAATCGGAGTTTGCACGGATATAATCCTTAATTGAAGTTTTAATTTGATCGAAATCGAGGTTTGTAAACTTAGTAAAAGGCATTTATCTTGTTGCTTCGAGCATGAATGTGAATTCTTGTACAGGAACTTCTTGTCCAACTATATTAAAGAAGATTTTAACCTCAAATTCGTTCGTATCTGGTCGTGGTTCTACTTCAACATCTACATTTTCTATTCTAGGTTCAAAATTTTCAAGTGTAATCAGTATTTGATTCTGAATTACAGATGCAGTACCAAAATCTACAAATTCAAATAGGCTATCACGTACCTCAGATCCCAAAACTGAGTTAAAAAACCTCTCAGTTGGAATAGTTTGTATTAAATTTCTTACAGACTTCTTAATTGCATTCTCATTTTTGAGAATTGGGAGGTCTTTTGTGATTGGATGTGGGGTAAAAGACAAACTTATGTCCTTAAATGCCCTTGAAACCCGTTTTATTGCCATATTAACAAGAGTTTTCCTGTTTTATTTATGACACTTTTTAAGAATGTTATTATTTATCCTAATTCTGGTTCAATTTCGTCTTTTTTAGACCTTTCTTTTGCTGTTTTCCAAAAATAATTCTCTTCTGAACCCAATCCATCACGATCATGACCGTTTTCTACCTGATAATATACGGTTGAAACCTTAAAATCGGGTACTTTTGGTGTTTCTGGTGTGATACTGTTATCATAGATACGCATTCTATTGTTTGGATAGAGACAAAACTGTCCATTATCCAATTCTAACAGGTTATGACTCTTATGTTCAGCAGGTTGTTCACTTGTTGAGTAGTCAATTGCGTCTACATCTGAGTGGTAATTGTCCAAAGTGCAAATATATGTGCCAGTTTGGTTGCCATAGTCCCTTGTCATGACCTCATAATGCATTGAACCGATAAATTGTTTCTGAACTGCAACAACTCCATAGTCCATACAGTTCCAAAACTGTAAATTATGCAGTGTCATATCGGGTTTTGGTGTCTCAGGGTCACTTGTAAACGCAGAAATCGGCAATTTATCAAACATTGCAGCATATTCTGGTAAATAAGTCTCAAAATAAAAGGCACGACCAGGTATACTTTTTGCAGATACCCAAACTCCTTTCACAAATTCACCATGACCACTCTTATGATCGGTTAAATACTCTTTTCTTACCCATACTTCGTAGGAAGGTAGATTCGCAATTAACGTAGACATCTATTTTCCTTGTCCTCTTGGTCTTTTACGAGCCGAGTTACGGGGTGTAGCGGAGTATTTTGTGTGCTTTCCGTTTCCTTGACGAGTTTTTTTCGGACGACTTTCAATTGAGTTGCCCATATTTGTAAATGTTTTTGCCATTAGTTTTCTTTTACGTCTGTTTCGAGTTCGAGCGGATGCGGTGTACCGTTTGCAAAGAAGTCATCCGCTAAATCTTGCATTTTATCAAAGTACTCTTCTTCGGTGAGGTTATCAAATAAAACCTCACCTTTATGAGAGATACTATATAACTCTGGTTTTTTCATGTCCTACACGAATACGAGGGTCACACATAATACGGAAACCTGCTGCCTTTGCATCTAAGCAGAATGAGACATCTTCTCCGCACATGTCTTGAACTGCTCCAGATTCAAATACTTGCATCTTCGGAGCAAACCAAGGATACTTAATACCTTCATCTTCAAAGACACCATGCTTGATTAGGAGCCAACCGAAACCTGCATAATCGACTGTGAATGGTTTCTGTCTCTTTGCAATTGAATCAAGTGTTTCATGG
>Ga0209036_1000588_pt1 | contig 15961 bp, 13 predicted proteins | sample MarorgKNORR_S2LV_3_FD_188222 | JGI IMG/M metagenome (GOLD analysis project Ga0209036, IMG submission 188222) | Marine microbial communities from the Southern Atlantic Ocean, analyzing organic carbon cycling - DCM_A/KNORR_S2/LV (SPAdes) (version 2) | ecosystem: Environmental > Aquatic > Marine >... | reverse complement strand
ATCGGTGGCCCGCGACATGCCGTTGCCACCCTTCCAACGCCGTTATCGTAAACGAACCCGCCGCCTTGGTCCAAAGGATCAGGTGTTGAGGGATTGGCGCGGCCTCGATGTCGGCCCGCTGGAAAAGGCCCACGCCAATCGGGCCGTCAACGCCGAGGCCGTCGTCAAGAGCGTGCTGGGCTCGCTGAAACTCGAGCAGCGCCGTGCCGAAACTGAGATCGTGAAGGTGTGGAACCAAACGATCGACCCGGCCGTCACCGAGCACGCCCAACCTACCGGCATTCGCAAGGGCACGCTGTTCGTCTCGGTGGATTCCAGTGTCTGGCTGGACGAGATCGTGCGCTATCGGCGCCACGAAATCCTGAAGCGTCTTCAACTCGCGATGGGCCGCGAGATGATCCAGAAAATCTCGTTTCGGATCGGCTAGGCCGGACTCTCCAGCAGCGCCTTGGCCAAGCCGGCAATGGTGTGTTCCGACGCCTCAACCGTTGGTGTCAATCCCAGCTCACGCAGCGCCTTGGTGGTTTCGGGGCCGATGGAAGCCAACTTCAGCCCAGGGTCGTCCTCACAGCACTTGGCCAATCCGAATCGGGTGTCAAAGTTCTTCACTGCGGAACTGCTGGCAAACGTGATCCAGTCTGCACCGTCCTCCTCGAACGACTCAGCGGCACCGTTGCGATCATCGGTCTCCGGAACGGTCTTGTAGTACGCGATGTCATCAACGATCGCTCCCTGATCCTCCAGCAGCTTGGGCAACTCGGAGTTGGCCTCCTCCGCCCGAGCAAGTATCACGGAAATATTCTCGACGTTTTGGTAGTCGAGCAGCGCCTGTGCCGTGGCCTCGGCGGTGTAGACCTCCGGCATCAAGTCGACTGTCAGGTGAAGTTCCTTCAGCTTCTTCGCCGTAGCCGGGCCCACCGCCGCAAACCGCAAATTGCCGAGATCGCGGAGGTCCTTGTATGCCTTGAAAAAGTAATCGAAGAAATGAGTAACGCCGTTGGGGCTGGTGAAGATGATCCAGTCGTAAGTGCCGATACCGGTGATCGACTCGATGATCGGCTCGTTGTCGGTCGGCGGGACGATCTTGATGGTGGGAATCTCCATCACCTCCGCGCCGTAGTCCTTCAATGCCTTGGTGAGCTTGCTGGCCTGTTTTCGGGTACGGGTCACGACCACGCGCTGGCCAAACAGTGGCCGTTTTTCAAACCAGTTGAGCGAATCTCGCAGCCGGGACACGCCGCCGATGATCGTCACGGCCGGTGCCTTGAACCCAGTCTCCGTCACCACGTCCGCGATCGTGTCGAGCGTGCCGGAAATCGTCTGCTGCCGACCAGTAGTGCCCCAGCGCACCATCGCCACCGGGGTGTCCCCGGCGAGGCCGTTTTCCTTGAGCGCAGCGGTAATCTTGCCGATCCGCTCCACGCCCATCAACACCACCTTCGTGCCCGGCTCGCGGGCGATGCGCTCCCAATCGATGGCCGTCTCGGCCTTATCCGGGTCCTCGTGACCGGTGATCACGGTGAAGCTCGAGCAATGCTCCCGGTGGGTCAGCGGGATGCCGGCGTAGTTGGGTGCCGCGACGATCGACGAGATACCGGGCACGACCTCGAACGGCACGTTGTCCTCCTGCAGTTCCGTCGCCTCCTCGCCGCCTCGGCCAAACACGTACGGGTCACCGCCCTTCAGCCGGACGACCGTCTTGCCCTCCCTGGCCTTCTCGACCAGCAGGCGGTTCAGATCGCCCTGCGGGATGGCGTGGTCGCGCGAGCGTTTGCCCCCGTAAATGATCTCCGCCGACTCCGGTGCCAGCGCGAGTAGCTCGCGATTCACCAGTGCGTCGTAGACGACCACCTCCGCGCGCCGAAGCAGTTCCGCTCCGCGCAGGGTGAGAAGCCCGGCGTCCCCCGGCCCTGCGCCCACGAGATAAACTTTTCCTGTCGAACCCATGCGTGGTCAGCCTTGGTGAAGTCGGCGCGTGCGGCAAGAAATCATTTCAATCAGCAGCCTTGTTGGAGGGGTCGGGCACGAGGACGTTCAATCGGCGCGGCAACACTTGGAGATGCATCGGCAGCGTCCCGACGAAATCGCCGTCGGCCTGCACGCGGGTTCCGGCCGGGCCCTCGATCGTCACCTCACGCACCCGGTGATACGTCACCCCGGGCCAGTGATCGAGCCGGCCAAGCAGCATCGCCGTGACCGCCCGTGCGATGACCCCGCTGTTCACCCGAGGCAACACGCAGAGGTCCAGCATACCGTCGTTCACCTTCGCATCGGGGAAGAGCGTGAAGGGGCCGCCGTACATTGTGCCGTTGCCCACGCACATCCATTCGCCCTCCGCGCTGCCGCCATTCCACCTGGCCGTGAGCCGGGGCGGCTTGGCCCGTAGCGCGGTGACGGTCGAGGCCAGATAGGCCGCCGCGCCGACACGCCGCTTGAGTGGAATGCTCACGCCGCCCACCGCGTCGCCGTCCAGCCCGGCACCGATCATCTGGATGAACGCCCGCTCCTCCTCGCCGGACTCGGTCTGCAGCCTGGCCAAGGGCAAATCGACCGCGCGCGCTTGGCCAAGCCGTACCGTGTCCCAAGCCTGTTTGGTCGCCAGTGGGATACCCAGCTCACGCGCGAAGACGTTCATCGTGCCAAGCGGCAGGATGCCTAGCCGCACTTGGCCAAGGGCTCGTGGCGCTTGGCCAAGCCCATTGACGACCTCGTTGATGGTGCCGTCGCCACCGGAGGCGACGACGGTACGAAAACCATCCTTCACCGCCTGCCGGGCCAGACCGGTGGCACTGCCGGGCGCGAATGTCTCGAGCAACGCCACGTCGGCCGGCAGTTGGCCAAGCCACTTGCGAAACCGCGCCGCCTTGTCGCCGCGGGCGGCGGGATTGAAAATCAACGCGATGGTGGGCCGGCTCATTTTTCCGCCGCCGTCACTCGGCTGGCTCGGGCAGTGTCTTGCCGCCGGAGACGAGAAACATCACCGCCATGCGCACCGCGAGCCCGTTGGTGACCTGATCGAGGATGGTCGACCGGGGATGATCCGCAATCTCGCTGTCGATTTCGACGCCGCGGTTGATCGGGCCGGGATGCATCACGATCGCGTCCGGCTTGAGCCGGTTGAAACGCTCGGTCGTCAGGCCGAAGAGCGACCGGTATTCGCCGATGCTCGGGAAGGCAGAGAGCCGCTGCCGCTCGTGCTGGATGCGGAGCAGATCCACCACATCCGCGTCGGCCAGCGCCTCGTCCACATTGTGCGTCACGCGGCATCCCATTTTTTCGTAGATGCGCGGGACGAGCGTCGGCGGGCCGCAGAGCGTGACGTTCGCGCCGAGCTTGGTCAGCGCCCAGATGTTCGACCGCGCCACGCGACTGTAAAGGATGTCCCCGAGGATAGTAACATTGAGCCCGCTGACATCGCCCTTCCGTTCCACCATCGTAAAGGTGTCGAGCAGTGCCTGCGTGGGGTGCTCGTGCGCACCGTCGCCAGCGTTGACCACGCTGCAATCCACCACGCGGGAGAGCAGGTGCGGCGCCCCCTCGGCACTGTGCCGGATAATGATGACGTCGGCACTGAGCGCCTCGAGCGTCTTGCCGGTATCGCGCAATGTTTCGCCCTTGCGCAGCGACGAGGCCTCAGCGGTGAAATTGATAACGTCGGCGTTGAGCCGCATCGCCGCCAGCTCGAAGCTGATGCGCGTGCGGGTGGATGGCTCGACGAACAGGTTAACCACGGTGCGTCCGCTCAGGGCCGGCACCTTCTTGATGGTGCGCTCACCGACCGCCTTAAAGGCGCGGGCCGTGTCGAGGATGGTGTGAATCTCCTCGGCACTCAGCGACTCGATGCCGAGCAGATGTTTTCGGGTCCAGTTCATTCGTTGGGTTTAATTGGATGCAGCGAGACCGTGTCGTCGTCGCCGGTCTCGGTGAGGGAAACCTGAATTTGCTCGTCCAGCGCGGTTGGGACATTTTTGCCGACAAAGTCCGGCTTGATCGGGAGTTCGCGGTGGCCGCGATCGACCAGCACCGCGAGCTGAATGCACTGCGGCCGGCCGAGGTAATGCACTGCATCGAGCGCGGCCCGGACGGTTCGTCCTTTGAACAACACATCATCCACCAGCACGATGATCCTACCCTCGACATCGAATGGCACCTCGGTGGGCTGCACGGTGACCACGCCCCGGTGGGCGATATCGTCGCGATGCATGCTGACATCAATCACGCCGCACGGGACCGGCTGCCCCCAGATGTCGCCCAGCAGCCTGGCCAGGCGCCTGGCGAGATGAATGCCGCCGCGTTGGATGCCAATCAGGCCAACGCGGTCGATGTCCGTGTTGCGCTCGGCGATCTCGTGGGCGACCCGCGTCAGGCCACGCTGGATCGCGTCGGCGTCGAGTATGGCTTTTCCGTCAGACACAGCGTGGGATGGGGGTACAAAAAAACGAACCGCAGCGGATTCTGCCGGTTCGCAACTTGAAGCGCTGTCCAGTCGTTTTTCTCATGCCCCTTCGCAACCTCTCGGGATCGCATTAAAGGAAACTGGCGGGTGGTGATTTAGTGCGGGTTTTTTTTCCGCCACTTACTGCGGTGATTGAGAACCCAGTCCACCAAAGCCCGCTCGAAGCCAATGTCGTGGCCTTCCTTCTCGGATTCAAGCCATTTGTGCCGGAGAATCTCGTCCCGCTCCGCGAGGTAACGCTGATACAGCGAGGATTTCTCCAGCAGGGTGTCGTCCGATCCTGTTTGTTTGTCAACCATTCCGTCTCAGAAAAACCTACCACCAGCCGTGGCTGGCGCAACCCCATATCCAGCTTGGACCTTGCCAAAAGCGTTGCCACCGCCGGGGCAAACGGGGATGCTCCCCCGCCCATGCTCAACGGAAAAATCGATCTCAGGAGTGACACCATCACCCAACCCGATGACGGCATGCGCGAGGCCATGGCCCGGGCGGTGGTGGGCGATGACGTCCTAGGCGACGACCCCACAGTGAAGGCGCTCGAGCAACACACTGCCGACCTGCTCGGCAAGGAGGCCGCCGTATTCGTCCCGTCCGGCACGATGGCCAATCAATTGGCAATCCGCGTACATACCCGGCCCGGCGACGCCATGCTGCTCGACGCTAACTCACACATTTACTTTTACGAAGCCGGAGCCCCTGCCGCGTTGGCCGGAGTACACTCCAAACTGCTCGACGGTCAACGCGGCCAGTTCACCACCGAACAGGTCGAAGCCGCCATCCCGCCGCGCGACGATCACTTTGCCCAGCCCAGCCTCGTCTGTCTGGAAAACACCCACAACCGGGGCGGCGGTAGTGTTTGGCCGCTGAAGCAGATCGAGACCGTCGTCGAGACCTCGCGCCGACACAACCTCGCCTTGCACATGGACGGCGCACGGCTCTGGAATGCCTCCACCGCCAGCGGCATCAGCGAACGGGAATACGCAGCACTGTTCGACACCGTGAGCGTCTGTTTTTCAAAGGGACTCGGGGCACCGGTCGGCTCCGTGCTGGCCGGAACAACCGAAGCCATAGCCCGCGCGCGTTACTACCGGAAGCAACAGGGAGGCGCGATGCGGCAGGTGGGCATCCTCGCCGCTGCCGCCCGGTACGCACTCGACTTCAACCACGCGCGCTTGGCTGACGATCACGAAAACTGCCAACGCTTGGCCAAGGGCTTGACCAAGCTCTCCGGGCTAACGGTGGATGAAGCCGGTGCAGAGACGAACATGGTATTCATCGACACCGGCGAACGAGACGCTGCCGACTTGGCCAAGCGCTTGGCTGGGATGAACGTGCGCCTGCTTGACACCGGTCCGCACACCCTCCGCGCCGTCACGAACCTCACGGTCAGCGGCGAGGAAATAGGCCAAGCTATCGACGCATTTGAGCAACTCACCTGATCGGCCAAGCGCTTGGCCAAGCGGGGCTACGGACGGCTGTTGCCTTTCCAAGCGTATCGCTCGAGACACCACGCCAGGTCTCGGTCGTTCCTCGGCCCGGACCACATAAGTTGAGTTTGTTCTCCTGATGCCTTTTTAGTGGAGACCTCCAGCCACCGGTGGCTCTCTGCGTGACCATCGGCGAAGCTAAATGTACTCGCACCGTTGTGCCACACCGCGACCGGATCAATCCATTGCTTGATCTCCGGATTCAGTGCCCATGGGCCGAGGTTCGCTCCGCCATGCCCTCCTGCGTACTTCGTCCCCTCCTCAACGAAAACGTATTTGTCGCTGGGATTGATGATTTGGGAAAACTTGGTTATGTGCAGCCGATTTCCGTCGGGCCACCCCGGGTTGCCGGTGTTGTTAAGACCGCCCGCCTTGGCGTAGGAATCAAACGTCCAGCCTCTGCCCCATTCCAACTTGGTCCGCCCATCTCCGGGGCAGTTATAAACATCGTACGAAGAGGCATAGGGCCAAAGCGGACTTAGCTCCAGCCTCTCCTTAATATAAACCAGAGCCTGACTCTTGTTGCTGATACCTGACGGCGGCCAAGGCCAATCAACCGGGAAAAACATCCCGCCAATCAAAACCCGTCCCTTGTACTCTGCCGGCATCAAAATTCCATCGTTATCGTCCTGATACATGTACCAGGCGAGGCCGATCTGTTTTTGGTTGGATTGACACACCGCCCCGGTCGCTGTGCTCTTGGCCTTGGATAATGCGGGGAGTAGCAACGATGCGAGGATGGCAATGATCGCGATGACGACCAGCAGCTCAATCAAGGTAAACGCCCGAGAACGAGTGGCGGTCACACGAACAGGAATAGATAAAGCTTTCATGAAAAAACGGAGTTTATTCGTACGCAGTTCAAATACGCATTACTTTAATTATATTGCAATACTTTTTGCTCATACTTTTTTGTTTGTGTAATGTCGCAATCGTCCGAATAATTAACCCAGCTTTACCGCGATTACCGAGACAATGGGCAGACCCAAAGTAGAGAATAAAAAAGAGACGAAGTCATTTCGTGTGGATCCACGGTTGTGGAAAATGGTGCAGTCCGAGGCTGAGACCTCCGGCAAGCGTACGACCGACGTCATCACCGAGGCGCTGGCGCGGCATCTTGGCGGAGTGATCCGGGGCAAATCGGATTTGGACAACGCACAACTTGTTCATTTCCTGACACGGCTTGATAGCGTGACAAAGGAGTTAGGAGATATGAAGGGAGCGTTGTCTCAATATGAATCAAAGAGTCGAAAACGAGTTAAGAAGCATACTAGCTGACTTGGAGGCGCACGGTCTGGGCGAGAACGACCTGATCACCGACTGCCTTAGTCGGGACGGTATCGAGATTCCCGGCCCCAAGGTGCGTCATTTTGTTGCCCTGCTTGGCCTGTTGTTTGTCGGGCTGGGCTATTACGGTTTTTTCCACGCGGGAGCACGTGCCGCTGAGGAAGTCGGTATCACGATCAAGCGAGACCTCCCTGCGTTCATTGGCCGGGACAACACCCTTTGTTTCCCCGCTCAGGTTCAAATTGAACAGGGCGGCGAAATCGTCGAACGCTGGCACTGGGATTACGGCGATTACGGCGAACTCAACGGATTCATCCAGCGCTTCACCGTCGACACGACGAGAGTCCCTCTAACGGTGACCTGCTATCGGCAGGGTCAGAAATTCAAATTATACGATCCCAACCTGAAGCCCCTCCCTAGGTCGATTACGTTCAACTGGTCGGCAGACAAGGTAATCCGCTATGGTGTGCTTGATGATCTCAGCCGCAATCATGGACTATGGGTTGAATTCAGAGAAGATCGTGCCGTCACGGCGGAACTTTGGAACCATGGGCATCAGGTCGGCATCGCCAAACGCAGTGAGCAGGACGAATGGATTACGCAGGTCCGGGTGAACGGCTTCGTCATGCCAGAAGATCCCGTCATAGCCTGGCATGAAATTAACGAAGGGTATTACGACCCCGACTACGCACGCACGCTGATAAAGGTGGAACACGACACAATCCTCTACGGCTCCACCTTGGCCAAGCTCATGCAACCTCTTGACGAAAACAAAGCGGCTTTCACGGAAATGATTTATTCATTGTCTGACGAAGCGAGAGCCACATGGGATCACTTTGCTGCCCAGTTAAAAAAAGATGAGGAGGCGACTATTAGGCACATCGAACTGGAGTATGAAAAAGAAATGGGTAACAATAAGGCCGTTGGAAAAATTTCTGCCAGGAAATCGGAATAAATAATTTCCATAAAATCGTATTTAATTTACCTCAGCCGCATCAACTGCCGGTATTCTGACGAGATTTTAGATACTGAGTTTTTTCAGTCTCCAACAGTGATTTTTCCGCCTGACTAGGGCAGAGTGTCCCTCGACTAGGCCTATGCCCAACGAAGACCCTCGCCCGCCGACACAACAAAAAGCCCTCGCTATCAACTTGGACAAAGAGCTTTACGGCACTTTCTCCGAGATCGGCGCCGGGCAGGAGGTGGCCCGATGGTTCTTCAAGGTGGGCGGCGCCTCCGGCACCATCGCCAAGACCATGTCTGCCTACGACATGACGATCAGCGATGTCATATACGGCAAAGCCAAGCGTTACGTCAGCCAGCTGAGGCTGGAGACCATGGTGCGCCGGGAGTTCGACCTGCTCGTCAAGCGACTCACCCAGGAGCGCGGACGCAACACCCGTTTTTTCAGCTTCGCCGACACGGTCAAGGCCCGGAGCTACCAAGGCAACGACGAGTCGCACGGCTGGATGGGCATCAGCTTTCAACACAAGCCCAAGGCCGAGCCGTCCGAGATCATTCTGCACCTGCGCATGCTCGACTCGGAGAACGTGCAGCAACAGGAGGCACTGGGCATCATCGGGGTCAACCTCGTCTACGGGGCGATGCTGCTCTTCCGTCAGCCGGAAACGCTGATCCTCTCGCTCATGGACGAGCTGTCCGCCGAGCGGATTGAGATCGACATGATCCGGTTCAACGGCCCGGCATTCAAGGGGGTCGACAACCGTCTGATGAGCCTTCAACTCGTCCAGCATGGACTGTCCGAGGCGGCGATGTTCCAGGCCAACGGCGAGGTCGTGCAGCCGTCGGAGTTGTTTTACAAACGGTCGGTGCTGGTCGAGCGCGGCAGCTTCCGGCCAGCCACCCGCGTGTCGATCGACATGCTCGAGCGTGCGCTTGTACAATTCCGAAACGAGTCCAAGGCCAAGCGCGAAAAACCACTCGTTATTCTCGAGATGACGCTGCGCAACCTCAACGACCACGGGCGGATCAACTATCAGGATTTTCTCGATCGCGCCGATCTGCTCGGCACGCTGGGCTATCCGGTTTTAATCTCCAACTACGACACCCACTACCGGCTGGCTTCGTTCCTCTTTCGGCACACCCAAAAACCGATCGGCCTCGTGATGGGCATCCCCACTCTGCGCGAGATTTTCGACGAAAAGTACTACAACAAACTCGACGGCGGCATCCTCGAGGCGTTCGGGCGGCTGTTCAAAAACGACCTAAAGATGTACGTCTATCCCCTGCTGGAAAAGGAAACAGGCGAACTGGTCACCGTGGAAAACCTCACCGTCTCGCGACGGCTCCGGCACCTCTACGCGCACCTGACCGCCAACCGGCATATCGTCGGCATCGACCGGTACACCACGGATTATCTCACCATATTTTCACGTGAAATCCTCGGTAAAATCCGCAAAGGCCAATCTGGCTGGGAAAAATGCCTGCCGCAAAAAGTCGCCCAGACCATCAAGAAAAGACGCCTCTTCGGCTACAAGCCCAAGCCGAGGCAATAGCCAAAAACTGAGGCTTGGCTTGAGAGGGCGAAACAGCCAGCCTTGGGGACTAATGCTTCGGGTAATCATTTCTCTTTCGGCCATGGTGGTGCTTGGCCAGACGCAGGCCGCGGATTCGTTTAGCGGGCCGGACTTCAAGTCGCTGGTGCGCAAGGCCGAACCGCTCCCGGTCGGGGAAAGCCTCAAGGCGTTCGATTTGCCGGACGGGTTCGAGATGGAACTGGTCGCCGCCAGCCCGGACATTGGCCAGCCGATGAATCTCGCGTTCGACGAGCGCGGCCGCCTCTGGGTCTCGAGTACGCTCGAGTATCCGTACGCCGTGCCGCTTGGCCAACCCGGCCGCGACACGATCAAGATACTCGAGGACACCAACGGCGACGGGCGTTACGACAAGCTCTCCACCTTCGCCGACGGCCTCAACATCCCCACCGGAGTCTACCCGTACAAGGATGGAGTCATCGCGTGGAGTATTCCAAACATCTGGTTTTTGCGGGACACCGACGGCGACGGCCGCGCGGACGAACGCACCAAGCTCTACGGCCCGCTTGGCTACGAGCGCGACACGCACGGCATGCAGTCGTCGTTCACGCGCGGGCTCGACGGCTGGCTCCACATCACACACGGGTTCAACAACAACACCACCGTCAATGCCGCCGACGGCTCGAGCATCCGGATGAACTCCGGTAACACCTACCGCGTGCAACTCGACGGCTCGAGCGTGCAGCAGTTTACCTTCGGGCAGGTGAACCCGTTCGGCATGTGCCTTGATGCGCACGGCAACTTTTACACCGCCGACTGCCACAGCTCGCCGATCTATCAGCTCATTCGCGACGCCTACTACCCGAGCTTCGGCAAGCCGCACGACGGCATGGGTTTTGCGCCGCTGGTCATCCGGCACAATCACGACTCCACCGGCCTGTGCGGCATTGTGTTCAACCAGTCCACCCACTGGCCGAAGGAGTTTCGCGACAACATCTTCGTTGGCAACGTGGTCACCAGCCGCGTCAACCGCGACAAGGTTAACTGGCGCGGCGGCAGCCCGAGGGGCGTCGAGATGCCAGACCTAATCCGCACGAGCGACCCGTGGTTCCGGCCGGTCGACCTTCAGTTCGGCCCGGACGGCGCGCTGTACATCGCCGACTTTTACAACCGCATCATCGGCCATTACGAGGTGCGGCTCGACCACCCCGGGCGCGACCGTGAGATGGGCCGCATTTGGCGGCTGGTCTATCGGGGACAGGAAGCCAGGCGCTTGGCCAAGCCGGTCGACCTGACCGCCGCGCCGCTTGGCCAAGCCCTCGCCGAGCTGTCCAGCCCGTTGCTCACGCGCCGCATGGCAGCAACTGATTATCTCGCGGACGACATCGGTGCCGCAGCAGCCAAGCCGGTTGGCCAGGCGCTTGGCCAAGCCGATGCCTCGCCTGAGTTGAAGGCCCACGGCGCGTGGGTGCTCCACCGATTGGCCAAGCTCGACGAGGCCACCCTGCTGCGTCTGGCCGGGGACAACTCCGTGCTCGTTCGCAGTCACAGCCGGAGCATCGCCGGGGCACAAAAAAACTGGACGGCCCCGGTTCGCTCCATGGTGCTGGGCGGCCTTGGCGACGATTCACCGCACGTCCGCCGGGCCGCGACGGATGCCCTTGGCCTACACCCTCACCTCGACCACGTCCGCCCCCTGCTCGAAGCGCTGGCCGCTGTGCCGGCTCACGATGAACACCTGCGGCATGCTCTCCGGATCGGCCTGCGCAACAACATCCGCGCCGTCGATCGACTGGAACAGCTCGCCGATTTGAAACAGGACAAGGCCGCAATGCGCCGGCTCATGGACGTGGCGCTGGCGCTGGAAACCCCGGTCGCCGGCGGGCTGTTGCTGGCCGGCATCAGCGACACGAACGTCGACCGGGCCGAGCTGGTCAAGTACCTGCGCCACATCGCGCGCAACACCCCGGCCGAGGGCCTAGACCGCCTGGCGGACGTGGTGCAAAAACGGTTCAGTGATGACATCGATTTTCAGGCCGAACTGCTGCTGGCGATCAACGAGGGTATCCTGCAACGCGGGCTGACGGCGGAACAGGGCGTCCGCCGCTGGGCCACCGGGTTGACACGCGAACTACTCGAGTCCACTGCAGCCATCAAGCTGCATTGGCGTGCCGACCCCGCCCCGGGCGCGCCGGCCTCAGCGATGCCGTGGATCGTCGAGTCGCGGAGCGTTCAGCAAAAGGAGTCCCGGTGGGAAAACCATCCGCACCCGGATCACCCGACCCGCAGCCCTTGGCTCGCGCAGAAACGCAACTCGAGCGACGGGCGGCGAAATGAAAACTACATCACCAGTCTGCCACCCGGCGGCGAGTCTCTCACCGGCGTGCTGCGTTCCCAGCCGTTCACCGCGCCGGCGGAGCTGCGGTTTTTTCTCTGCGGCCACCGCGGGTTTCCGAACTCCCCGCCGCACGACAAGAATTTCGTTCGTCTCGTCGATGCCGAAACCGGTGCCGAGTTGAAACGCGCCTACCCGCCACGCAACGACACCGGCCGACCCGTTCGCTGGAGGCTGACGCCCGGCAAAAAAGTGTACATCGAGGTGGTCGACGGTGACACGGGGGCTGCGTTCGCTTGGATAGGTGTCACGCGGTTCAGCATCGACCTCGACCTCTTTTCCGAGCGCCGGATGATCTCCAGCCTTCGACCGGGCGGTGAGCGGTTGACCGGCGTATTTCGGTCGGCCGAGTTCGAGGTGCCGGCTAGCCTGACGTTCACCATCACCGGGCACAGCGGCAACCCTGACCGACCGCCCAACGGCAAAAATTATTTTCAACTGGTCGACGCTGCCACTGGGCGCGTGCTGAAAAAGACGCTGCCACCGCGCAACGATTCCGGGGTCGAAATGGAGTGGGACTTGCGTTCACTGGCCGGGCACCGGGCACGGTTGGAAATTGTCGACGGCGATAGCAACGGCAGTTTCGCATGGCTGGCCGTTGGCGGCTTCAAGCCGGACGTGGCACAAATCCCCGACCACGATCCGGCCACCGTTGCCAAACGGCAACAGGCCGCCTCCCAAGTCGTGCACGACCTACGTTTGGTAGAAACGCTGGAGGCCGCTGCGGCTGTTGCAGAGAATCCCCTCGCACCGACCGAGGCCCGCTCGCTCGTTGCCAAGGCAATCCTGGCCAATGGCAATGCGCAGCAACAAATCAAGCTCACCGAACTGTTGGCCGACGAGGCCTCGCCGGAGCCGTTGCGCCTGGCCATCGCCACCCACGGCGCACATTTGCCAACCGTACAGGAACCACTTTTGAAAGCGCTTGGCCAAGCGCCGGCCAATCTGCAGGTCCAGTTCGCCCGGGCACTCGCCCAAAACCAAGCGGGCGCCGGGAGCCTATTCGCGGCGGTAGAAAAAGGTCAGGCACCGGCCGGGCTACTGCTGGACATTCACATCCGCGACCGGTTCCCGAAGGAACGCGTGGCGGCGTTGACGGAGAATCTCCTCAACCCAAGCGCTGAGGCTGAACGGTTGATTGCCGATCGCATCGCCGAGTATCGGGAAAAAGGAGGCAACGCCGAGCAGGGCAAAAAAATCTACGCCACAAACTGTGCCGCCTGCCACAAGTTCGACGGGATCGGTGCCGACATTGGGCCGCAGCTCGAGGGCATCGGCAATCGCGGCATCGAGCGCATGGTGGAGGACATCATCGACCCCAACCGCAACATCGACGTGGCCTTCCACTATACTATTGCCGTGCTGAAAGACGGCCGCGTCGTCACCGGCCTGAAACGCCGCGAGGTGGGACAATCGGTCGTGTTCGCCACCATCGAGGGCAAGGAAATCACAATCCAAAAAAACGAGATCGAGCGACAGGCCAAGTCCCCAGCCTCCATCATGCCCACTGGCTTTGGTCTGGCCATCCCCTCTCCTGACTTTCGTAACCTACTCGAATACCTGCTGGGAGGGTGAGGAGTTAATTCATCCCGAAAGTCACACCAAAATTGGCAGATTAGAACTCACAATGATTTTGGAATTTCGGTAAAAATCCTAATAGAATTATCTTTTAGTTACACCGAACTCTGATCCGATTAGGGATCTTATTTTCCCAGGTGCGAGTTTAGGCCCGATACACATTAACGAAGATGGCGCATTGGGGAGTTCATAAGTTGGTATTGGGTTTTGAATTAATTCAGTACCCACTTTTTCATATAACCAGCGATATTCAGGCTTATCTACGATGTTCACCAATGCCTTAGCTCGCAAAACCCAATTTGGCAATGAATCCATTAATTTTCCCATTCTTTGACTATCCACTTTATCTGGAAGTGGGAATTGACACCCCGTAAACCGGTGAGACAACTTGTGTGCAGTGTCATCAAGATGGTTCCTCGTCGAAGAATTTTTTAAATTTGAATTCAAGGAAGCTATCTCTTCCATTGCTTTATTTTTGCTTCCACTCACGTCTTCTTGAAGCATGCCCACAAGTTTATCTAAATTTATTTCTTGCGAATTTTTGGATGCTGATTTGATCGATTTTTTTAAACACTTTAAATGCGTTTGTTGAACTTTATTTTTATGAGAAATATAGAAGAAACCGGCCGTCTCAAGCTGCCTCCGTTCTAAAATTTGAAATTCATCCCTTTTCCCCCAATATCGAGCATCAATAACACAAACCTGATATCGAGGGAAAAAGGACAGCCGGTTTTCCAATAGAGTAAAAGTTTCTAAAAGAACCAAAGGGTCGGCTGTGCCGTTTAACTCAGCAATTAATAAATCTCCTTTCCCTGAACTGGCCGTTCTACAAAGTTGAACTAATTCCTCAAGACTCTCACAACATGCGCAACCTGCCGCCAAGGGAGACACACTGGAAAGCAGTGAGGGATCCAAAGTCGCAACATCAATATCTGCATTTGAAATATCATTTAAAATTACATCTGCCTTGATATTTCTAGCATTTAATTCGTGTAGCGATCTTCGAAGAAGAGTCGTTTTCCCTGCGCCTAAAAAGCCAGTAATTAATAAAAACGGCTTTGGTCTCTGCATCTAAGAGAGGGGTTGCAGTATATATATGTTACACCCGATCAACTATAGCTTAGTAGGATTTTCTGTACCCTGATAAATAACTTCAGGATCAAAAGCCTTATCATTTTCGATAAACCTTAAGCTTGGTCCATTCTCAGTAACTGTAATTTCCCTATAGAAACAGGTTCTATAGCCAACATGGCAAGACGCTTCCTTGCCACCCTTTGTTGGGGATGTTAGGGAAACCTTAAGAATGATACAGTCCTGGTCGTCATCTACCAGTATTTGATGAACCTTTTGGCGCATTCCTGAAGTTTCACCCTTCATCCATAATTTTTGTCGTGATCTTGACCAGTAATGAGCAAATCCGTTTTCAATTGTCAGACGTAGTGCTTGTGCATTCATATATGCAAACATTAGGATTTCGGATGACTCCACGTGTTGCGTAATACATGGCAGTATATCATCATCATTGAATTTTGGAGCTAGTTCCAGCCCCTCCTCAACTTGCTCAATTGTGCGACGCGAACTAAATTCCCATCGAGAATTTGTATTCAATTCATCGTTTGTACTCATTCAAAAAAAGGTAAGTTTATTCCGGGCTCAATTTTTTTATTTATATTGATTTTAATCGCAGCACTTCTTCTTACAAACTGTATTTGTTTTGTTTGTCTGAATTAAACCTGCGCTATAATCAACTCTGTTAAGATTTTCTCCACTAGTCCCTTGAGTTTTACTATTAGATGAAAGATAACCCAAAGCTCCTACAGAGATTCCAGCTAAGACCAAAAATGCAATAAGCAACCTCATGTGCGGTATTCTCTTAAAAAACGAACTTTAATGCAAATCTTTTGCATTAAAGAGAAGGAATAATAAAAAGTATAAACTATTTTTATTTACTCTTTAACCATAGGGCAAGAGGAAGTTTTTTTATCGGGCTCCAACACACTGTTGTAACTGCAAATTAAAACAGCCCCCACCCCGGAGGATGAGGGCTGTTTTGTTTCCCTTAACTCATCGAAACTAATTAGATTTTTGGAAATGAGTTAACCAACAAATGCTTATTATGATTTATTAAATACGATCGGAATCAGGACAGCCACAATTAGATTTTGGGGTATTACACTTCATAAACCCAAGATTTAAGAAGTGAGATGCGGCAAGCATTCCGCCTCCAGTTGCCGTCCCCATAAAGTGCGGCCAACTTAAATCC
>Ga0209036_1000586_pt1 | contig 16080 bp, 14 predicted proteins | sample MarorgKNORR_S2LV_3_FD_188222 | JGI IMG/M metagenome (GOLD analysis project Ga0209036, IMG submission 188222) | Marine microbial communities from the Southern Atlantic Ocean, analyzing organic carbon cycling - DCM_A/KNORR_S2/LV (SPAdes) (version 2) | ecosystem: Environmental > Aquatic > Marine >... | reverse complement strand
TAACGAGGAATTCTGACTTGGAAGTATCGAATGCTGAAATTGAGGATGTCGCTAGTGCTTTACAAGGAGAGCTTCACAGCAGAAGGTTTGGAGCGGCAGCAAAGCTTGAAGTGGATAAGGATTGTCCTGAAAAGCTAACGAAGTTTCTCCTGAATCGTTTTAATCTCTCTGAGGATGAATTATTCACTTTAGACGGTCCCGTCAATCTGCAGCGACTGATGGCTCTTTTCGATATGGTAGACAGGCCAGACTTAAGATTCCCAAAATTTTCACCGGGCTTACCTGCCGCATTAGAAGAAGGTGAGGACATCTTTTCCGCAATTGAGAAAGAAGACCAATTGTTACTCCATCCATTCGAATCTTTTTTACCAATAATCGATTGGGTCAGACAAGCAGCGAAAGATCCAACCGTTCTATCAATAAAGCAAACACTGTATCGGACAAATGAGTCTTCTGAGTTAGTTGAAGCTCTTTCAGAGGCGGCGCGAAACGGTAAAGAGGTCACAGTAGTTATCGAACTGAGAGCCAGATTCGATGAAGAAGAGAATATAAACTTCGCGAACCTATTGCAGGAAGCTGGGGCGGTTGTTGTATATGGTGTTATGGGTTACAAGACACATGCAAAAATGCTTTTATTTGTGCGTCGTGTAGGGAATAAGATTAAGCGCTACGCCCATTTAGGTACCGGAAATTACCATCGCAAAAACTCACTGCTGTACACAGATTACAGCTTACTTACGGCTGACAAAACTGTTTGTGCAGATGTGCATAAAGTTTTTCAACAAATAACTGGTATGGGTAAGAAAATTCAACCAAAGGAACTAATTCATGCTCCTTTTAACCTAAAAAAATCCATACTAAAGATGATCCAAGCAGAAAAGAAAGCTGCCGCTCAGGGAAAGCCCGCTCGAATTTTGGCAAAAATGAACGCCTTAACAGATCCGGCTGTTATCCAAGCTTTGTATGAAGCTTCTCAAGCAGGTGTCGAAGTGCACTTGATTATCCGCGGAACCTGTTGCCTTAAACCTGGCATCAAAGGGGTCAGTGACAACATTCGTGTTATCTCGGTGGTTGGACGGTTTTTAGAGCATTCGCGAGTCTATTTCTTTCAAAATAACCCGAATCAGGTTTTCTGCTCTAGCGCAGACTGGATGGAACGTAACCTGTCCAATAGGATTGAAGTATGCTTCCCTATCCTTAAGAAAAAATGGGCAAATCGCATAGTGGAAGAAATTGAGCTTTATTGGACAGATAAAGCTCAGTCCTGGGAGCTAACAAAAGATGGCGACTATGAAGAACGACTTTCTCATGCTGATGAATCAATTGGAGTTCAAACACTTCTGCAAAAATCTTTAGATCATTCCTAGCCTCAATGCTTAGCAAAACTCACCGCCGGTAAATCTCCAGACTGAAGAGTCTTGATTGTTTTTTCATTTTTCACGAGGAAATCAAGCATGCCCTCTCTCAAGGCCGTGTGACTGAATTTAAGCTCTGACACCCCGAACGCTTCCATCAATCCTGTAACAATGCACCAACCGGGTAATAAGAGATCTCTCCTGCGCTCTTTCAGGCCCGGCAGTTCTTTCCCAGTTGCTACGAAGTCTGCCATTTTATCTTTAAGCTCTGTCAAAGCTTCGAGCGTGATTCGTTTGTTCCCATACCCATGCTCTTGGCATATGGAGGCTAACATTTTTGTCGTGCCAGAAGATGCGTAGGCCTCACTCCAAGAAGCTCTTTTGACACCGGACGATATAGGCATGAATAAGCTGCGTGCTTCCTCTACCCCTTTTTCCATTTGCGAGGACAAATGCGAATGACTAAAACTAGCAGCTTGGAAGAACCTATCTCTCCATGCAACGCTGCCTATAGGTAAACTTTCTGTGAGCAATCTATGGTGTTTCTCCCCCACGATTACCTCCGTACTTCCGCCGCCAATGTCTATTACTAATCGGTGGGAGTCAGAAACAGGTAAAGCGGATATTACTCCCGCATAGATAAGGATAGCTTCCTGTACTCCGGAAATTATGGAGATATTGATACCAATTTTCTTGGCAGCCTTTACAAAATCCTCTGAATTTTCGGCAATGCGAAACGTGTTGGTACCAAGAGCCCAGTATTTCTCTAGGGGGTACTGACGCATGAGCAACTTAAATCGGTGCAAACACGCCATGCCTCTTTGATAGGCTTGCTGGGAAATATTACCCGTGCCGCCAATATTTTCTCCTAACTGAACTTTTTCACTGAGTCGCTCAATGATGGTGAGGCGCCCTTCTTGCCATTCGCCAATTAAAAGATGGAAACTATTAGAACCCAGATCGATACACGCATGCATAAGCATTGACCATGTCACGCCACATAGGGACTATTGAAGCATGATAGTGACCTATTTGAAATGCCTACTAGGTATCGGAAAGGATTCGAGAAACCGGAGCAACTTGAATTGATCGAAGTGTTTGAACAAACTCACTCACATCATTGATTGTTGGTAATTCTCCATGCCAACCTTATCTATTAAGGAAAGTTGGGTCTCTAACCAATCAACGTGCTCCTCTTCGCTATCGAGGATTGACGACAAGAGATCCCTGCTACCAAAGTCCCCTACAGACTCACAGTAGACTATGCCATCTTTAAGATCTGGGCAGGCGACATGCTCTAAACTTAGATCGCACTCGAGAATTTCTTTTGTAGTTTCTCCGATCGACAGTTTTCCAAGATCTTGCATATTCGGAAGGCCGTCTAAAAAGAGAATACGTTGAGTGAGTTGGTCGGCGTGCTTCATCTCATCGATCGACTCCTCATACTCTTTCTCAGCAAGCTTTTTTAGCCCCCAATCTTCTAACATTCGGGAGTGAAGGAAGTACTGGTTTATGGCGACTAACTCATTGCCTAACGCCTTATTTAAGAATTGAATTACTTTGGTATCGCCTTTCATAATTTACTCCGATTTAAGAATAAACTTATTATTACGTTCGATCACTTAACTGTCAAGAAAAAATTAACGTAAGTTATTGATATATATAGTAATAATAATGATAAGCAATCTTATTAACATTTAGAATCCCGGCAAAAAACAACACCAGCTTAATGGTTCTTTTGCCAAAACTGTTCTCTGAAAAGGTATTGAGGGACTTATGCTGCGCTGGAGAAACTTGCGGACTTGTTGAATTCTTCGACTAGGCTTTTGGCGCACTCGCCACACTTACCACATTCGCTTGCAACGCCAGTCTTTGCCTGCACATCAGCAAAATCAGCGCAACCGCTTCGACAAATATCTCGAATTTCGCGATCAGTGACTTGCCTACAGATGCATACGTACATAAAACTCTCCTAGAGCGATACTTTAAATGCAAATGCGAACGATTGTCAACTACATTAAGATCTGGTAGTTTATAGAATCCAGTCAGAAAGTAAAATCTCTTCAACTTATTGAAATTCCATATATAATTGAAGTCTATGAAACAAACTCGCCTATCAACTCTTGCACGCGGAGACGTTTGCTTAGTAGCAGAAGTTGCTCCGGAGCATGCTGAGCTCAAAAGCAGGCTGTATGCCCTGGGAGTAATTCCAGGTTCCAAATTAGAGGTTCTACGTTACGCGCCTTTAGGAGACCCACTCCAAGTTAAGGTGGGCGGCAGCTTTCTGAGTATACGTAAGTCTGAAGCTGATATTATTAAAGTGGAGCTCACTTAGCCCAATGCAAAAAGTTGCTCTGATTGGAAATCCAAACTGCGGAAAAACAACCATATTTAACCTTTTAACCGGCGCTAACCAAAAAGTCGGTAATTGGCCAGGGGTTACCGTTGAGAAGAAAATAGGGTTTTTTAAAATCTCTGGGAAGGAAGCAGAGCTGGTAGATCTTCCAGGAATTTATTCCCTAGAACAAGAGTATCGGGGTATAGACGAGGGCATTGCCTTAGACTATCTAAATAGCGGACACATCGATCTGATTATCAATATCATCGATGCCACTAATTTAGAAAGAAGCTTAGTTCTAACACAGCAGTTACTTGAGAAGTCAATTCCAGTCTTAATTGCTCTCAATATGATGGATGTAGCAGAGCAACAAGGCGTATCTGTATCTGCTGAAAAACTTGCTGACCGACTAGAAATCCCTGTAGTGCCCATTACAGCTTCGAAAAATCTGGGAATAACCGAGCTTAGCTCAACAATTCACACAATAGGTTTAAGTCATGGAGTCACGACTAGTGAATTATCGGTCAACGACAATGAAGAAGTTGAAGAGAAAATTCTGAAAAGATATCACCATTCCAAACAACTAGTGGATGGTGTTGTCGAAGTCGCCCCGATTCAACATAGCTTATCAGAAAAGATAGACTCCATTGTCCTTAATCGCTGGTTAGGTGTTCCTTTCTTTTTATTGATGATATATCTGATGTTTACCGTTGCCGTAAATTTTGGAGCTGTCTTTATAGACTTCTTTGATATTCTCTTCGCAGCATTTCTAGTCGATGGAACAACATGGTTGCTCGAACAAATCTCATTTCCCGACATCTTAATCACGATCCTAGCTCAAGGAGTAGGCGGCGGGATTACCTTGGTCGCAACTTTTATACCTGTTATTGGATTTCTTTATCTCTGTTTATCGGCGTTAGAGGATTCTGGTTATATGTCGCGCGCAGCTTTCGTCATTGACCGACTAATGGGCGGTATAGGCTTACCAGGAAACGCCTTTGTGCCCTTAATAGTAGGTTTCGGTTGCAACGTACCCGCAGTTATGGCCGCCAGAACGATGGGCAGGGATAGCGACAGATTGATGACAATTTCAATGGCACCTTTTATGAGCTGCGGTGCACGCTTGACGGTTTATGCTTTATTTGCTGCCGCGTTTTTCCAACAGAATGGACAAAATATTGTTTTTGGCCTGTATCTCTTTGGAATTGGGCTTGCTGTTTTTACGGGTTGGATATTCAGAAAACAACTATTCACCGATGAAATTACTCCCTCATTTCAGGAGATGCCCGCCTATCATGTTCCAATACCGAGAAACATTTTATTCACGACTTGGTTTAGATTGAAGGGTTTCATTGTTCGAGCTGGAAAGACCATAGTAATCGTTGTAATAGCCTTAAGTTTTCTGAATTCAATAGGATCTGATGGAAGCTTTGGGAATGAGGACTCGGAGAGTTCCGTTTTAAGCGTAGTCGGCAAATCTATTACTCCCGTATTCGCTCCCATGGGTATCGAAGAGGATAACTGGCCAGCCACGGTTGGGTTATTTACTGGAATGTTCGCAAAAGAAGCCATTGTTGGCACATTGGATGCGTTGTATAGCGAGCCCGACTCCGAGGTTTCTGAAGGACCACCAGATCTAATTCTAGCTACCTCAGAGGCTTTTTCCTCGATTGGGTCGGAGTTAGCAGCACTGGGCGGAGCACTCATAGACCCGCTAGGTATTTCAATCGGTGATGTGTCTGACGCAAACGCCGTCGCAGAAGAACAAGATGTAAGCACTGCTACTCTCACGAATATGACTTCTCTTTTTGGAGGACCATTCGCAGCTTTTTGCTATCTAATCTTCGTTTTACTTTATGCCCCATGTGTCGCAGTGCTTGGTGCAGTTAACAAAGAAGCAGGCTGGCAGTGGACCTTACTCGTCTTCACCTGGTGTACGGGACTAGCATACATTTCGGCAACAGTGACCTATCAAGTAGGCACTTTCGGATCCCATCCCGTATTTTCTTCTTTTTGGATTATAGGTATGCTGCTTATATTGGCTTTATTCATCATCAAGTTGAAAAAGCTCTCCACTACTCTGGCTCCGAGTAATTTAATTGAGGCTGTTCAAATCTAATCGGAGATCTTATTTGTCGGCCCCGGAACCATTGCTAAATAAACTACCTCTCTCAAAAATATTTTTTGTTGGCTTCTCTTTAATTTTACTGCTAAAGGTTTTCTTCGCAGCAACCCTCGATTTATATAGTGATGAGATTTACTACTGGCAAGCTTCGACAATACCTTCTATCGCTTACAGCGATCTCCCGTTTATGACCGCGCTATTAGTTCGTATAGGCACCTCGTTAGACTCTTATAATCCCCTCGCGGTCAGATCAATCTTCATATTATTGGGCTCCTCCATCCCGTTTTTAGTTTACTGGTTAGCTTTGCCAGTCACGAATAAGCAGCAAGCCTTAGAATCTGCCTTCCTGGCACTTTGTTTACCTTTGCTCGGATTCCTTGGTTTGTTAGCGGTCCCTGATGTTCCTTTGTTATTTTTTGGGATCCTGTCAATCGGATTCTTTGAAAGGTCGACTCGAACCAACTTAATGCGGTTTTGGCTAGCAACAGGAGTTGTGGTCGCGATGGGATTAAGCACGCACTATAGATTTTTTCTGTACCCGATTTCTGCGATTTTATTTTTACTTCTATTCAAACCAGCACGAAAATATTGGAGCAATCCCCGACTCTGGATCTGTATGATCATAGCTAGTATCGGCTTGATACCGATATTATGGTTCAATATTTCTTATGATTTTGATAGCGCGGCGTTCTATTTTATAGACCGACATCCTTGGCAGTTCAATGCCGCAGGGCTTCTGCACATATTTATACAAGCCGCACTCAGCTCGCCGCCGATGTATCTCTTATTCCTATTGACTATCTATCTGATGGTTGGAAAAGCTAGGACTCAGTCCTTATCCACAGCATTATTATTGAGCTTTTCATTAACAAACTTACTAATTTATTTAGTTCTAGCCCCTTGGGCCGATTCCGACAGCACAAGCATCCACTGGCCCTTATCGGGCTACATTCCTCTCCTGGTTTTCATGCCCGAGGGTCTGCGTTATGCCTATACAATAATTCAAAAAAGTCGAAGCAAGAAGTTCGCCAAGGAATTGGTGTTTGCGATTCCAGCAATAGGGTTTTGCGGGACGCTCGCTGCGTTGATCGGCATCGGATCTCAAGCTTTTCAGACGCCGCTTAGAAACATTCTGGGCGACGGCGTACTATCAACTAAGATGGCCGGCTGGGAGCAATTCGTCACGAATACAGACATGTTGCTCGACAGAGAATTTTTGGATACAAATCCCATAATTGTTACAGATAATTATTACACCGCAGCACAACTTGAGTTTGCCGGGATTTCTAATAGGGTGTACACCATTGATAAGTCCAAAGCTGAGCGCGACGGTCGAATCAGACAATACCAAATTTGGGGAAAGCATGAAAACGGCTTGATTAAGCAGTTAAACAAACCCGCTCTATTTATTACCGAAGACAGCGTGCTCACTATTCCTGAAAAGCATGAACTAATCGGTGAAATGTGTAGCTATAGTGATGGATTGGTGGCCGTAAGCCAACTTGATATGTTTAATGGAGACAAAGCCTTTAGTTATTATTCGACCAACACCATTTCAGACCCTAGTGATGAAGCAAGAAAAGCAACATTACCCTGCCCTTATCCACCAAGGGCATGGATAGACTCCCCAAAGCCAAGCGCGTCTTTGAGTGGAAAATTCATCGTACAAGGATGGGCTTTTAACGAAGAACTTGGTATCGAATCAATTCAAATTACACTGAATGGGGAAGTAGTGACTAGCGCAGATTACGGACTCGAAAGGATCGATGTTGTCTCGGCTATGCAAGTCGAAAATGAACCAAATATTCCCAACCTGGGTTTTCGCGCAGAGCTAGACACTGCGAATTTTAAAAATGGTAAATATGAATTAGAGCTGATCTTGGTTAATAGTCAGGGCATCTCTACAAAATACGGAAAAAGATCGATAGAAATTAAGAATCCGTAATTTATAGAGGCCTTAAAACCTCAAGTGCAATCCCCCATTCGTTATTCTCTTTAAAACGCCATTGACGTAAGTATCCAGCTCTAAATGCAGAGCTATCATCTAAGCTTTCATCCGTCTCCATAATCCCATAGGTATATCCCATCTCTTTCGAAGTAGAGAGAAACCCACCCATATGGGTGAGATTTATTGGATTAGAAGTGGATATTTCGTTATCCAGATACGCGCCATATACAGAACTTGCCTCAGCACCAATGGCCGGCCCCATACCCGGCAGATAGACCCTAGTGCTCTCAAGGCCATACCGAAGCAAAGCGCGCTGTCCGCCGCGGAAGTTAATTGACAGACCAAATAGATTGTCGGCATCAACCAGACTTTGCATATCATTAACTTCTAATGATCCTGTTCCTGGCGCCGCGGTCTCGTCAAGCACGGGTCGGGTATCATCATAATTTGGCTCCACGTTAAGACGAAGATAACCAGGGATACCTGCAGCTATATCTGCCATCAACTCCCACCCACGATCACTCCTTTTCCAGACCGAGACTAAATGTCCAAAGAAATACTGATCGGATTCGTTAGATCGATCTCTCGACTCATAGGGGCCAGCAGTTAAACCAAGGTCACCATCTCGAGAAACATCAATATAATGCGACTCCCATGTTAATTCGTCGACTCTATAATTCGCAGAAAGGTACTCTTCCAAAGCATCAACTGGTCCTCGGCTCTCACGAAAGACTATCGAGCCCTGACCCAAAAATTCTCGAAATGCTTCAGTGCGGCCAATTTCAGCAGATCTATCAGCATAAGTTTGATCAGCAGAAGAGAGTTCTAACCAGTATTGGTACTGAGAGATTTCCTGCGCACCCGCATCAAACGTAATGACCCAGGCAAGCCAGATAACTATATTTAAACGCATTTTAAAAGCATCTCGCATCGGGAATACACATTTTTGCGCCAGATCGATTCTGACACAACTCTATAAAATCTCTATCCAGACCTAAATTGAGTCTTCTATTCAACTAACTCTTGAATGATTCATATTACCATGGGAGTGTTAAAATCAAAGTCTATCTCAAGGAAGTTTACACTTCATAGTTAACATTAAATTCATTGTTGTATAGAAGACCCCAAACCGTATAATCGAGTCTTCACAAAACGTAGCCGGCCAAGGAATAATGAATAAAGTTTGGGACCAACTCAACGAAGAAGCAAGGAAAATTGGCGTAGAAGAGGCTTTACTTTCAGATTATGTCACGAAGTGCATTCTGGAGCATAATTCATTCGAGTCTGCGCTTAGCTTTATTCTCGCCAATAAGCTTTCCGATAATGTCATGTCTCAAACCACATTAAAAACCCTATTCTCTGAGATTTTTGACTCCTCCCCCTTAATTATTCAAAGCTCAATAGCAGACATCCAAGCCGTCTTCGATAGAGATCCAGCGATCTGCACTTTTCTTTCAGTCATTTTGCACTTAAAGGGGTACCAATCGATTCAGGTTCACCGATTAGCAAACTTTCTGTGGAAAAATAATCGCCAAGAGTTAGCATTGTTTATTCAAAGCCGAAACTCCGAAGTTTTTTCCGTTGACATCCATCCCGCATGCGAGATGGGAAACGGCATTATGTTTGATCACGCTACAGGAATCGTCATTGGAGAGACAACCGTGATTGAAGACAATGTCTCTATCTTACAACAAGTCACTCTCGGTGGCACTGGCAACGAACAGGGTAACCGCCATCCAAAAATTCGGTCTGGCGTACTCATCTCTGCTGGAGCGAGAGTTCTTGGGAACATTGAAGTAGGAGAAGGTGCTAAGGTTGGTGCCGGAAGTGTAGTACTTAATAGTGTCCCGCCACATACCACAGTCGTTGGAGTTCCCGCGAGAAATGTTGGCACGCCAGCGTCAGATGCGCCTGCAGAGACTATGCAACAAAACGTTTTTGAAGATGAGTCTTAATCCATCGGTCGACACTATAGTCTGATGCCACTTTATGAATTATCCCTCATAAAAATATCTACGAAGAGAAGATCACCCTGCAGCAAATTGAATTAAGACACCTGCGGCTATTGTTGAGCCAATCACTCCAGCTACATTCGGCCCCATTGCGTGCATGATAAGAAAGTTATCTGGATCGGATTCGATGCCCACCTTGTTAGCAACTCTTGCTGCCATTGGTACAGCCGAAACACCGGCTGCACCAATCAAAGGATTAATCTTATTTTTAGAGAACAGATTCATGAGTTTGGCCATGAGTACACCAGTCATGGTGCCTATGCCAAAAGCAACGATCCCCAAAGCCAATATCCCCAGAGTTTCACCCACTAAAAATTCATCAGCAACTAATTTAGATCCAACTGACAAGCCTAGAAATATGGTAGCAATATTAATAAGAGCGTTTTGTGCCGTGTCCGATAGGCGGGCGACCACCCTACATTCTTTCATTAGATTGCCAAAACAAAACATGCCAAGTAAAGGCGCAGCACCGGGCACTATCAACGCTACTAGGAGAAGCAACACGAGTGGGAACAAAACTTTCTCAGTCTGAGGAACTTCGCGCATAACTTGCATTCGAATCTTCCGCTCACTTTGCGAGGTCAGTGCTTTCATTATTGGCGGCTGAATCAGAGGGACAAGTGCCATATAAGAATAGGCCGCGACGGCAATAGCTCCGAGCAGTTCTGGAGCTAAAACACTTGAGACATATATGGCCGTGGGGCCATCTGCCCCCCCTATTATTCCTATGGCCGCAGCCTGTGGTAGAGTGAAATCGAACATACCAATTTCATTCATCGCAATTGCGCCGAGCAATGTTGAAAAGATACCAAACTGAGCCGCCGCACCTAACAACATTGTTTTTGGATTAGCCAACAATGGCCCAAAATCGGTCATTGCCCCAATTCCCATAAAAACAAGCAGAGGGAAAATGCCGGTATCTAACCCCATAGCCGAAAACTGTGCAAGCACACCATTACCGACAGCAATGTCTACTCCTGGAATATTTGAGAGGATGCCTCCAAAACCAATTGGGATGAGCAGCAAAGGCTCAAACTGCTTAATAATTGCTAGATAAAGTAGGAGTAATCCAATGAGGATCATTATGAACTGTTCTACGCTAAGCTGGTACATCCCAGTATTTTGCCAAAACGTCCAAAGCTGATTCATGAACTTATCCGCTTAGTTGAGAGTTAACAAGACATCACCAACTTTTACCGCATCGCCTGATTCTACCTTAATTTCGGCAACCTTCCCTGACCCATTAGCTCTTATATCTGTCTCCATTTTCATTGCTTCAAGAACCAGCACGGTATCACCTTCACTTACGTCCTGACCAATGTTTACGTTGACGGTGAAGACATTGCCCGCTAACGGTGCTGTGACCTCCGTAGTACCCTTATCACCTGCTTGCTTCGCATTCGCGTCAGTTATATCAGGCATATTCTTCTTCGCAGGATCTATTTTCGTTACTCCAAGGCCCTCTGTTACCCTCACTACATAAGATTTGTTTTCAACCTCCACAGTGTAAACTCCGGGATCGCGTTTCTCGGAGGTTGAAACATTCGGCTCTTTCTTTTCATCACTTGGCTTAGGTTCAAACATAGAGGGATTGCCTCTATTCTTTATAAACTTCCAACCAGCCTGCGGAAATAACGCGTAAGTCAGGGTATCGTCAATCTCATTTTTGATAGCTACGCGTTCTTTTTTAGCGAGAGTTAATAGCTCGATCTTTTGTTTTTCAAACTCTGGCTCTAGAAGGTCGGCTGGTCGACACTCAATAGGATCAGAACCAGCTAAGACTTTGTTCTGAAGCTCACCGTTCACAGGGGCTGGTGTGGCCCCGTACTCACCCTTTAAGACTCCCTGAGTCTCCTTTGTTATGTTTTTATACCGTTCTCCAGCTAATACATTTAAAACAGCTTGTGTACCCACAATCTGCGACGTTGGCGTAACCAAGGGAATGAATCCTAAATCCTTTCTAACCTCCGGTATTTCTTGCAACACTTCATCAAGTCGATCACTCGCGCTTTGCTCTCGCAGCTGATTTTCTAGATTCGTCAACATGCCACCCGGAACTTGGGCAACCAATATACGAGAGTCTACGCCCTTAAGTTGCCCCTCAAACTTTGAATACTTCTCCCGAATCTTTCGAAAGTAGCTTGCGATCTCTTCTAACAATTCTATGTCTAGTCCCGTACTTCTATCTTCACCATCAAGCATAGAAACAAAGGTTTCGGTGGGAGAATGGCCATAAGTCATACTCATGGACGAAATCGCAGTATCCAAATTATCAATTCCGGCTTCGATAGCTTTCACGTAAGTCGCCGTAGAGAGGCCTGTTGTAGCGTGGCACTGCATATGTATAGGTAGCGAAATTGTCTCTTTTAATTTTGAAATCAACTCAAATGCCACGTATGGCTTCAATAGCCCGGCCATATCTTTGATACATAGTGAGTCCGCACCCATATCCTCAATTTCTTTTGCCATATCCAGCCAACTTTGAATCGTGTATACCGGGCTTATAGTGTAAGACATGGTTCCTTGCGCGTGCTTACCAACTTTACGTACCGACTTAACAGCAGTCTCTAAATTTCTCATATCATTCATAGCATCGAAAATACGAAAAACATCAACTCCGTTTTCTGCGGCTCTTTCGACGAATTTAGCAACCAGATCGTCGGCATAGTGTCGATAACCCAGAATATTTTGCCCTCGCAACAACATTTGTTGGGGCGTGTTTGGCATTGCTTGTTTAAATTTTCGAATTCGTTCCCAAGGATCTTCGCCTAGGTACCGAATACAAGCATCAAATGTGGCACCACCCCAAGACTCAATCGACCAAAAACCTACCTGATCGAGTTTGCCTGCGATCGGTAGCATGTCTTCTATTCGCATACGAGTCGCCAGAAGAGATTGGTGCGCATCCCGCAGAACGAGTTCTGTAAGACCTAATGGATTTTTAGTGGTGCTCATAATTAGCTTCCGATTCCATTCTGATTGAGCGATGAATGCTAAGCCTAAGATTGCCTTCTAGATAAGTAATGTGCAATTGCCGCCATAATGACAGTAATCGGCGGATGATTCTCTTGCAGTGGCTCTGTGTTTGCAAGAGGCAGGTCTTGCTCTTTGTCTAACCGAGAAACTAAGAATGACATTAATCGAGTCGCAATAATCAACAGTGTCAAAAACGAAAAGACTGTTATCATCCCGAATAAGGCAAGCCCGAACCCTTGGTTTAATATATTTTCCAAAATTTCCCTCTATTATCGCCTAAAACCACCACTAGTCTATTCTGAACCCTTTGGACTAAGTTAGGATACATAATGAAGCCACACATCGAAAAATTTAATTCTTGAGTTTCGAGAACATCTTGTATTCCAGCGTAATTTCCGTCGCTTGAGGCACGCCCATTAATAATTTCGGCCGAAACGAAAGGTCCTGAATACGATTTTCAAAGATTTCACGCTGATCTAAACTTCCCCCTTCTAATTCTAGGATCTTAGCATTCACCGGTTTACCAAACGGCATCTTCCTCATACGTGAACGCCGAGACACATTATCAACCACTTCTGGGAGCTCAAACGTGAATAATGCTCTGCTGAGCAGAATGTCATCGGCCATTGAAAACTCAGAAGACTGTCCAATATTTGGGAAACCGGCTCCAGATTCTAAAAATACCATTGGCTGTGAATTACCGTTGATTCCTCCCTCACTCACAAAACCAGCACTTTTGTCTGCGTCAATCGCCCCTTCGATGGAATCATGAAAGTCTTGCACAGGAATTAGCCTTGGGCTTTCGAACAAGGAACTCGCTTGTTCTCCCGATATTTTCGTTAACTCATCAAACGAGCCCTGATAAGTTTGCAGAGCCTCTGCATGTCTGCCGAAAATAACCTGCCAATCCGCAACATACAAGGAAACCATCGCTTGGGCCTCAAAATTTAAGCTATCCGGGTCAGAGTAGATAGCAGCAAGCTGGTTTAAGAGCCTTCGCCCCATGTAATAAAAATATTTCCGGGTGTCCGATCTGGACCGAACTAAATTTGACCCTGGGTAAATTTCTCGCAACTGATATCCTAATGAACCTCCATTCTTTACCGCCACGAGTTGCAAATGATACTGTTTCAACAACTTATAAATTATTGTTACCAGCCTTTGATCGTTAGCAGTAAACATTTTCTCAGCTACGGCCAGAGCTGCCCAGTTTAGGGTCATCGCACGACGCAGATGATAACTTTGATAAACTACGGAATCTTCATTCGCACCTCTAATATGCATATCAGAGAGGTGGAGAAGATCTTCGGTTAAATCAGGAGCAGCAATTTGGCTCTTTTGAAGATAGAACCAGTATATGTGCTCCATTTGCTCTCTCGCATTTACCCAGTCGAAGGAAGCCGCGAAATTTTCTATTTTTTGCTGCAGATAGGGGATTTGTTCACGAGTATACAACCCTTCAACCCGCCTGATAATCAACGTGGCTCTATCTATCGAGCGATGCGCGTCTTCGTAACGCCCATGCTGAGTGTATAACCCGGCAAGTTCAGAAAGGGGCTCCGCTAAAGCAAGGCTATTTTGACCATATTCCCGCTCCAGTTCCTCGACATAAAACTGTGCGTTGTCTAGGTCCTCATATTGCGAAATAAAGGCCTGTTGGCCAAAAACTGAGAAACTAGGTACTAAAAAGACCCACCTCAATATTGCTTTGCAAAAGCACATAATCGCTAAGCTTCCTATGGTTTAGGCGGCCCCCGTGTTAGCAATTCCCTGAAAGTGCGCAGCAGCAGTGCAAGCCACTGAAACGCCTTTAAGACGATTAAAAATTCTATCCGTGAAATGAAGGGCAACCTTTATTATACTCCTACTCAGTAATCGCCTAATAAGTTCAATAAAAAGGAGCATAATGTGGAAAAATTTCTAAAAATATTATCCATAACCAGTATATCACTGATAGTAGGGCTTGGCGCCGGAATCTTCTACTCGACATCTGCCCAAAACCAAAAAGTCTTTGAATTACGAACCTACCAAGCAACACCAGGGAATCTTGGAAACCTCCATGCGCGTTTCCGCGACCACACTATACGGATTTTTCGCAAACATGGCATGGAGATCGTTGGTTTTTGGTCCCCCACAAGCGAGGAAGAAAGAGATGACATTTTAGTTTACTTACTTGCCCACGATAGCCAGGACGCTGCTGATGCATCGTGGCAAGCATTTGGAGCTGACCCAGAGTGGGCAAGTGTTGCAGAGGAGTCTAATAAGAATGGTCAAATTTTGGCTGGTGTCGAACGCAAATATATGGTGGCCACTGATTATTCACCGATGAAATAAAACATCACCTCGATAATTGCCGGGTGCAAATCCCGGCGATTAAGCTTGGAATAACTCAATTAACCGTAAGCAAGAATTAATAATTCTTTCACCGATTCAATTTGGATCGCCCAGTAGACTCCAGAGAATAAAATAATTGTTGCCGCGGCCAAGAATGCAGAATTTTGCGAATCTTTCAAATGTTCGTCTTCGGTTTGTTCCTGGTAATCTGTATTTTTAGACTCAGTCATATTTACTTCTCCTTAATACTATTTTAGCTCTACCCATTAACCACTAAAGCCAATCCAGCGCCCAGTAGCAGCCACCATAAACCAGACGAGAATCGATGCTATAGCAGTCATCTTCACGACAATCGGATTGATTTGTTGTAAATCAAATCTGAATAGTGGCTTCCTGATATAAAAGTGAAACAAAATTCCAGTGCCCAGTGCCAACATTTTGTACCAAAAGACAGGTAAGTAATAAACTTTCAATGCGACTCCGCAGGCCATAAATACACCGGTTGAAATTAACAGCACCAAAGCCCAGACTAACAATACGTGACACCGCTCGATAACAATTTGCGCCGATACATCTGTGAGAAGAAGCCCAAGTATGCGGCCCTCTGCCGCAAGAACCGCGCCTCCTAATAACGCAAGGCTTAAGAGATGAATGGTTTGCACAAACGCAAAAGCGGCACCCCATGTTTTCCCTATTATTCCAAACCAAGTAGTTTCCATCCACTCAAAGAACGGAAATATTCCAACGTAAGCGTTGGACATTAGCGTAAAACAGAAAACAATAGTTATCCATATGATAACGCCTGTAAGAATAGTTCTCGTGTAGGGTCCCAATATTGAAGTGAGCATCGCAGTATATCCTGTCCTTTTAGATAGCTGTTAAATTAGAAACGAGTCTGACCTTCTATGCAACCTGCCAAAAATTCAATGAAAGCAGGCTGGTCCCTGATACAATCCATCCAATCATAAGCGATGAATCTTCCACATATAACT
>Ga0209036_1000584_pt1 | contig 16104 bp, 15 predicted proteins | sample MarorgKNORR_S2LV_3_FD_188222 | JGI IMG/M metagenome (GOLD analysis project Ga0209036, IMG submission 188222) | Marine microbial communities from the Southern Atlantic Ocean, analyzing organic carbon cycling - DCM_A/KNORR_S2/LV (SPAdes) (version 2) | ecosystem: Environmental > Aquatic > Marine >... | reverse complement strand
AAGTTAATAATCTTGAAGATGATTTACTTTTTGTCATAGGAGCAAGAAATTTTGAACAACATATCACATCTAAGATTCTAACTCTTAATCCAAAAGCACATGTCTTCATTCCGCCATTTTAAAAAGTTTTATATATGAAAAAAAATAAGATTATTTTAGCTACATACGGGATTGGGAGATTTCCAAAAAACAAAACTCAGCACTATCAAGAGCTTTATAAAATACTTTCACAAAAATTTGAAATAGAGATCATAGAAGCCCGAAATAATATTAAACAATTTTCAAATGATAGAAGTGGTGAAATTAATTGCTCACTGACAGAAGATTTTATTTTTAAAGACTCATATAGAATCAAAAAAGACTATAAGAATAAATTTCATGACAATTTGTTAGTGCGCTCAATGGAATTCAATGATGTACATGAAGATAATTACAGATCAAATTCAAACCTCATTCAACAACTACTGATGTTGCAAGATATTTCTAATGAAATCAAAAAAAACAATTGTGATTACGTTTTATCAATTAGAGACGATATTTTTTTTAAACCTGTCAAGCTTGCAAAATGTTTATTCAAAGACATTGATGAAAAAACTTTTATTACTTCAGTTTTCCACTCAAATTGTGGAATCTCTGAAAGATTTGTATTTGGCAGAAAAAGAATTATTTGTAAAATCTTGAAGAGAATCGATCTTGCCGAGGATTTTATGAAAGATTCGGCATCTTTAAGCTATGCTAGGAGTTCAGGATTAAATGGTGAGTATTTAATGAGATATTGCTGTAAAAAAGATTCTCTTAAATTATTATGTGCTCCCATCTTTACAAAAAGATACCGCGCTAATGGCATTTTTGCTAAGGAAAGAATCACTCTTAGACCGAAATATCTCATTCATGAATGGCCTTCATATATTGGGTATATAAACTATCTGAGAAAATTGTATTTTTAGTATTATTTATAAACTTTTTATAATGTATGATTTCTTCAATTACCAACTTAAAAGTTATAATTAAATATATATGAGAAAAGGAATTATATTATCAGGAGGTCACGGGACAAGACTTCATCCAGTAACAAAAACAATTAGTAAGCAATTGTTGCCAGTTTACGATAAGCCAATGATCTACTACCCTCTGTCTACATTAATGCTTGCAGGAATAAAAGAATTTCTCATAATTTCGACTCCTAAAGATACTCCAAGGTTTGAAGAACTTCTTGAGGATGGAAAGAAATGGGGAATATCAATTAAATATAAGATTCAAGAAAAACCCGAAGGTATTGCCCAGGCTTTGATAATCGCTGAAGAGTTTTTAGATGGATCCTCTTGCGCATTAATTCTTGGCGATAATATATTTTATGGGCATGATATGGTTTCAACCTTAAGAAATGCAGATAGCATTTCAAATGGAGCAGTAGTTTTTGCTTATCATGTAAAAGATCCTGAGAGATATGGAGTCGTTACATTTGATAAAGAAAAAAATGTAGAAAATATTGAAGAAAAACCTGAAAATCCCAAAAGCAACTTTGCAGTAACTGGTCTCTATTTTTATGATAAAAGTGTTTCCGAAAAAGCAAAATCGCTAAGCCCTTCAAAAAGAGGAGAGCTTGAAATAACGGATCTCAATAATTTGTATTTAAAAGAAAAAAAGCTTTTGGTTGAAACTTTGGGAAGGGGTTTTGCATGGTTGGATACTGGAACTTTTGATAGTTTGATGGATGCCTCTATGCTGGTCTCTTCAATACAAAATCGTCAAGGCTTAATCGTTGCTTGTCCAGAAGAGATCTCATTTAATAATGGGTGGATAGGAAAAAAAGAAATATTGGAACTCTCACAGCAACAAAAGGAAAATCCGTATGGTAAATACCTTAGCTCAATATTAGATAAGCCATAACTTATGTCATTTACTATATCAAATACTGTTTTTCAGGATGTAAAGATTATTGAACCAAATATATTTCGTGATAAAAGAGGTATTTTTTACGAAAGTTTCAATAACGAAGAATTCAACAGACTATTAAATCTAAATATAAATTTTGTTCAAGACAATCACAGCACCAGTTCAAGCAATGTGCTCAGAGGGATGCATTATCAGCTGAGAAAGCCTCAAGGAAAACTAATAAGGGTAATAAAAGGTTCTATTTATGATGTTGTCGTAGATTTAAGAAAAAAATCAAAAACATTTGGTAAATATTTTGCTATTGTGCTGTCAGAATCTTCTAATAAACAAATTTGGATTCCTGAAGGGTTTGCGCATGGATTTTATGTTCAAAGCGAAGAAGTCGAAATACTTTATAAGATGACAGATTATTGGGACCCTGATGACCAACATTGTTTATTGTGGAATGATAACTTTGTTAATATAGATTGGCCAATAGAAGGTGCGCCAATTATTTCTGAAAAAGATTGTTATGGAAAAAAGTTCGAGGAATGCAGTTATTTTTAATATATTAATTAGAGGGTTATTTTGATTCTGGTTACTGGCGGTTCAGGTTTTATTGGCAGCAATTTTATTCATTATTGGTTTAATAAAAATAATCAAGATCATCTTTTAAATATCGATCTTCTAACATATGCAAGTAATCAAGAAAATCTTAGAAAATTTGAGAATAGTGAACTATATTTTTTTGAAAAAGGGTCGCTTAATGATGAAAAATTTTTAGAGAGAATCCTGAGAAAATATCAACCAGAGGCGATCATAAATTTTGCAGCTGAATCACATGTAGATAATTCAATTGAAAGCCCAAAAAGTTTTATAGATACTAATGTTGTAGGAACTTTCAATTTACTGGAAAGTTCAAGAAAATACTTTTTAAACCTAGATAAGAGTCAACAAGCAAGATTTAGGTTTATACATGTTTCAACAGATGAGGTTTATGGATCTTTAACAACTGAAGATAAGCCTTTCACAGAAAATAACCAATATAAACCAAATAGTCCCTACTCAGCTTCAAAAGCAGCCAGCGATCATTTAGTAAGAGCATATTTCAAAACATTTAAACTTCCATGTATAACTACTAATTGTTCAAATAACTTTGGACCTTATCAGTTTCCTGAGAAGCTTATACCTCTCTCTATTAAGAATGCTTTGTTGGGAAATAAGATAAATATCTATGGTGATGGATTAAATATTAGAGATTGGCTATATGTCGAGGATCATTGCGATGCAATATTTTCTGTTCTTAATGATGGAATTATTGGAGAAACTTATAATATAGGAGGAAAGAACGAATTGACTAATATTCAGCTTGTAAAAAGAATATGTGAATATTTAGATTATAAAGTCCCAAAAAAAGTCGGTTCTTTTGCTGACCAAATTGAGTTTATTTCAGATAGACCAGGTCATGACAAAAGATATGCTATTAATTCAGCAAAAATTGAATCTCATCTTGGATGGAAGCCTAAACATTCTTTTGATGAGGCTATTGTGAAAACCATCGATTGGTATATCTATAACAAAGATGATTTCTTATTAAAATAATTTTTTACTGATGAGTATTTTAATTACTGGGAAATTTGGTCAACTAGGTCAATCTCTTGAAAAAGTATTTAAAAAAGAAAATGAAATATTTTCATCTTTTGGCAGAGAAGAATTAGATATTACAAATCTTAGCGAAGTTAAAGCAGTAATTGAAAAAGTTATGCCTTCCACGATAATTAATACTGCAGCATATACAAATGTTGAAAAGGCAGAATTGGAACCCAATGTTTGCGAATCTGTTAATAAAGGAGGTGTAAGCAACCTATGCAATGTCTGTGAAGTTTTTGATATAAATTTGATTCATATTTCTACAGATTATGTTTTTGATGGAAAAGTCAGTAAACCCTATAAAGAAGATGATAAAGAAAATCCTTTAAATATTTATGGAAAAAGTAAATTTGCAGGCGAAAATAAAATCAGAAGTTCTTCCATAAATTCTAGAATCATCAGAACAAGCTGGCTATACAGTGAATATGGTAATAATTTCGTAAAAAAAATAATAAATTTGGCTAGAAAAAAATCCAAAATAACTGTGGTTGATGATCAATTTGGGTGCCCAACATATGCTGGTGACTTAGCCAGTGCGATTCTCAAAGTTAAATTACACATGACAGATATAAAAAAAAATGAAACTTATAATTATTCAGGCTCCCCTGGATGCTCATGGTTTGAATTTGCAGAGGAAGTTATTTCATTATCAATGAAATATGATCTAATCAAAGTTAAGCCTATGTTAGTTCCAATACAGACAAAACAGTTGAAATCCAAATTATTGCGTCCAAAAAATACCATTCTAGATAGCAATGCATTTTGTAAAAGATTTTCATATAAAATACCAATTTGGAAAAAGTCTTTGGAAGTAGCTATTAAAAAGATGGCCAAATGATAGATATAAAACAGATTTCAAATGAAGCTCCTTTCGACGAGTTCGAAAGGGAATTCAAATTATCGCTTAGTTTAAAACAGCCACTACCGCAGGCAGCATGTATTTCTTCTTTTAACAGCAAGCTGCAGGAAGTAAATTCAAGATTTGTAAATATAAAATATGTGCATGAAAGAGATTTTATTTTTTTTTCAAATTATCAATCACAAAAAGCAAGAGATTTTAAAGAAAGTAATAAAGTTTCTTTGGTATTCTTTTGGAGCACTACAAATACTCAAATACGAATCAAAGGGATAATTTCTAAAACAGATAAAAATCTTTCAGACGAGCACTTTAAAAATAGAAACAGAGAAAAAAATCTTTTATCTATATGCTCAGATCAATCGTCAGAGATTGAATCTTTTGAAAGATTTCTAGAAAAATATAACAATTCAAAACATATTGATACATCAATTAGACCAAATTATTGGGGTGGATATTCTATTAGAGCTTCATATTTTGAATTTTGGAAAGGATCTGAGTTACGCTTAAATAAAAGGAAAGTATTTAAATTAGATGAAGATGGTAAATGGATAAAAAGCTATCTTCAGCCCTGATATAATTAACTATGATTGATAATAAAATACTAGGACGAAAATCTTCATTATTTCAAGAAGACATTCAAAACTTTAGTAATGATTTAAATCAAATAGTTGATGGAAGTTCTTTTTTAGTTATCGGCGGAGCTGGTTCAATAGGTCAAGCAGTTTGCAAAGAGATTTTTAAATTGAAACCACAAAAGATGTATGTCGTTGATATATCTGAAAACAATATGGTCGAACTTGTGAGAGATTTAAGAAGTTCGCTCGAAAATAAAGTTACCGAACTTAAGACTTTTGCAATTGACTGCGCAAGTGAGTATTTTGATATCTTAATGGAAAAAGAAGGGCCTTTCGATTTCGTCTTGAACTTGTCAGCCTTAAAGCATGTAAGGAGCGAGAAAGATCCATATACTCTCATGAGAATGATAGAAGTAAACATTCTTAATACTATAAAAACCATTAATATTGCTTCAACTTTTAAATCAAAAAACTATTTTTGTGTCTCAACCGATAAAGCTGCAAATCCAGCTAATATGATGGGGGCAAGCAAACAGATTATGGAGCTCTTTGTTATGAGAGAAAGCCTTAAACAAAATATATCAATGGCAAGATTTGCAAATGTAGCATTTTCAGACGGATCTTTGCTCTATGGATTCAATCAAAGATTTATTAAGAAACAGCCATTTTCTGCTCCATTTGATGTAAAAAGGTACTTCATTTCACCAAAAGAGTCTGGAGAACTCTGCCTTCTGTCATGTATATTTGGGGAAAATAGAGATATCTTTTTTCCAAAGCTAGAAGAAAATTTACATTTAATATCTTTTTCAGATATTGCAAAAAGGTATCTGAATTCACTTGGATATGAGGCTATAGAATGCTCATCAGAAGAAGAAGCAAGAAGAAGAGTGTCAGAATTAATAGTGAAAAAGAAATGGCCATGTTATTTCTTTGAATCAGATACAGTTGGTGAAAAACCATATGAAGAATTTTTTACTGATAATGAAGAACTAGATATGAATAAATTTAATTCAATAGGGGTTATCAAGAATAAAGCTTCTTTTAATGAAAAGAAATTAGATTGCTTCATTCAAAAAATCAGTGATATCTCAGTTAAAAACTTATCAAAAAACTACATACTAGAAACTTTTAATGAAATCCTTCCTGAATTCAAAAACACATATGTAAATAAAGAAAAAGACTTGGATCAAAAAATGTAATGTTGTTAAGATCTTTTGATATTATATTCTCACTGCTTGCTATTATTTTTCTTTCGCCCTTGTTGGCCATTGTTATTTTAGTTTTATTATTCACTGGGGAAAAAGAAGTTTTTTATTTTCAATACAGGGTAGGAAAAGAAGAAAAACCTTTTAAGCTTTTGAAATTTGCAACAATGCTGAAGAACAGTGAAAATATTGGAACTGGCTCTATAACTATACAGAATGATCCAAGAATACTTCCATTTGGCGGCTTCCTTAGAAAAACTAAGATTAATGAATTACCACAGCTATTAAATATTTTGAAAGGCGATATGAGCATTGTTGGGCCTAGACCGTTAACTCAACAAACTTATGATTGTTACAGTGATGAAATCAAAAGTCAGATTAAAAAAATAAGACCGGGTTTGTCAGGCATTGGATCAATAGTTTTTAGGGATGAAGAGTCGCTTTTATCAAATAAACATGATGCTATAAATTTCTATAATGATGTTATATCGCCCTATAAGGGCGCATTGGAAGTATGGTATTCAAAAAATAATGGCATATTAAATTATTATAAGATTATTTTTGCAACTGCATGGCTTGTTATATTTCCATCATCAGAATTAGCCTTAAGATTATTTAAGGGAATTCCACAACCGCCTGAGATTCTTAAAGGGCAACTTAACTTGTGATAAAATTCATATAAATTATTTTAATTGATTTCAATTTAGTTTATCATTCTTCAATATGACTTCATCAACACTGTTTAATAATCTTTAAATCAGTTTAAATGCCTTAATTTTAAAAACGGAAACTAAAATACCCATTAAAAAGAAAAAAACAAATCCTATAAACGAATCCATTAGAGCAGAAAGCGTTTTATTTATCGATATTGATGGCACTAAAAAAGGCTTAATTTCTCTAGAGGAGGCATTAAAAGAAGCAAATAAAGCATCCTTAGATCTTGTTCAGGTTTCTTCTTTAGGAGATATCCCAGTTATATGCAAGTTAATGGATTATGGTAAACATAAATTTCAAAAGAAGAAGAGTCAAATAAGTAAAAAAGGAATAAGAAGAAACTCAATTAAAGAAATTAAATTCAGACCCTCAACTGATACTGGCGACTATGAAATTAAATTAAAAAAGATAAAAAGCTTTATTCTTGATGGAGATAAGACTAAAATAAGCGTCCGATTTAGAGGCAGAGAGATTCTTAATAGTGACATGGGGCTAGATTTACTTAAAAAAATCAAAAACAACCTAGAAGATATTTCCAAGGTTGACCAAGAGCCTTCACTAGAGGGCAGACAATTATTAATGGTTTTATCGCCGCTAAAGAAAAAGAATTAATAAGACTTAAAATGGGCTACAAACTAAAAAAACATTCAGGAGCATCAAAACGTTTTAAAAAAACGTCAACCTCTATTAAGACTAGAAGCGCTAATAGAAATCATATTCTTTCAAAACAAAGCACCAAAAGAAAAAGACATAATAGAGGTTTAAACAAGCTATCGGGATCTGTCCAAAAAGTCGCATCAAATCTAATTAGGTAAATATTATGCCAAGAGTAACTAAATCATTAACTGCTAAAAAGAAACACTCTAAAATCCTTAAAGCTACTAAGGGGCACTATGGTGCTAGAAGCAGGTTATATAAGACTGCCAAACAATCAAACATTAAATCATTACAGTATGCTTTTAGAGACAGAAAGAACAGAAAAAGAAATTTTAGATCTCTCTGGATCTCAAGAATAAATGCAGGAGTTTCAGAATTTGATATGAACTACTCTACTTTTATAAATTTACTTATAAAAAAAGAAATTAAATTAAATAGGAAAATCCTTTCGGAACTATCAGTCTCTGATAAAAGCGCTTTTAAGAAAATAGTTGATATCTGTTCAGGCTAATGCCTAAAAAGATAGATACTTTCAAGCCGAAATTAAATAAAGACATTGGAGCACTTCATCCAATAACATTTACACAACAATTCCTTTTAAATATTTTGGAGGAACTTGGGTTTGAATTAATTTATGGTCCAGAAATAGAAACAGAAGATTTTAACTTCGACAGGCTCAATATCAAGAAAACACATCCTGCTAGACAGATGCATGATACATTCTATGTAAATAACGAGTCTCATGTTTTAAGGACGCATACATCTCCTGTCCAAATAAGAGGAATGTTAGAGAGGAAGCCTCCAACTGCTTTCATTTCCGCTGGAAAAGTTTATAGGAAAGATGATGATGCTACTCACTTACCAATGTTTCATCAAATAGAAGGAATAATAGTAGATAAAAATATATCTTTTTCAAATTTAAAAGACCTAATGTTTGATATTCTAGAAAAAATATTTGGCAATGACATTTCACTGAGGTTTAGGCCTTCATACTTTCCATTTACGGAACCTTCTGCAGAAGTTGATATTTTATCAGATGAAGATAAGTGGTTAGAAATCCTTGGATGTGGAATTGTGAATCCAATTGTTTTAGAAAACTGTAAGATTGATTCAAAAGAATTTTCTGGACTAGCTTTTGGTCTTGGAGTTGAAAGAATTGCTATGCTAAAGTTCGGAATCTCTGATATTAGAGAGTTCTATAAATCCAATTTGGATTTTCTCAAACAGATCAAATGAAAATTTTATTAGATCATATAAAAAAAAGAATTACTGAAGATCTCGATTTAAATAAGCTATCTTCAATTCTTATTAATTTAGGACATGAAAATGAATTAATAAATAATAAAATCCTTGATCTCGAAATTACACCAAATAGAGGAGACTGCTTTTCATTAATAGGTATTTTGAGAGAACTTAAGAACTTCTATAAAGTTGATATGGATTTTGAAATATACCAAGGCGATCTTAAGGAATTCAAAATGGATTTCAGTAATAATGCTTCTGATCACTGTCCATCAATATGCTTCCTAAATATAGAGGTTGAAGGAGTAAAAGAAAAATATATTCCTGAGATTGAAAGCTTTTTTCATGTGCTCGGCGTCAAAAAAAATAATTTCTTCACTGATATTTCTAACTATCTTTCTTATGAGCTAGGACAGCCAACTCATTGCTATGATGCAGATAAAATCTCAGATAAACGCATTAAACTTGAGGTTTCAAATAAGCAAACTACCTTCAAAACAGTTATTGGTAAAGAAGTAAATCTTAAAAATTCGAACTTGGTATTTAAATGCGATGAAGAAATAATAAATCTTGCAGGAGTTATGGGTGGTGCATCTACTGAATGCAGCCAAACTACAAAAAAAGTAATCATCGAGAGCGCTTTTTTCAAACCAGATTCCATAATTGGTAAGTCAACTATGTATGATATAAATTCTGATGCTAGCCACAAATTTGAGAGAGGTATCGATAGGTCTCTCCAAGAAAAAGCTCTTAGAAGATTCATTTATCTTGTTCAACAACATGCAGTCATATCAAAAATGGAAATATTCAAATTCTCAAACAATTTGGATAAAAAAAAGCCCATAGTAGAATTCTCAGTTGAAAAAATAAATAAGATACTTGGAACAGCTCTCAGGAGTGAAGATTGTAAGCAAATACTTGAAAAACTTGATTTTAGGGTCAATGAGTACATTGAGATTCCATCACATCGACATGACATTTCATCTTTGAATGATATTTCAGAGGAAGTTGCCAGAGTTATTGGATATGACAACATAGAAAGAGCCAAAATAGTTTTACCAAATAAAAAAATTGAAAACACCTCAAAGGAAAATCTGTTAAGAGATCTATTTATAAGCAACGGATTTTATGAAGTGATAACATATCCATTTGTAGAAGCCCAAAATACAAAATCAATACATATTGACAACCCATTAGATTCATCAAAAAGATTTTTAAGAACTAGCTTAAAAGAATCTTTAATAAATAACTTATCATTTAATGAAAGAAGGCAGAAAGATTCAGTTAAATTATTTGAAATATCTGATGTGTATCATAAAGATAAAGATCAAATTTTATCTAAAAAACGCATCGGCTTTATTGCATCAGGAAGACAAGCAAACAATTATGAAGGATTTTCTAAAAAGATATCTATCAAAAGTCTTGAAGATTTTTTAAAAGATTTCTATAAAGATATTAAAATTAATACCATTCCAAGAAAAGAAATTGATTCAAAAAACAATACAGATGTTTTTTATATGGAAACAGATTTAGATAACTTTGAATTTAATGAAAAAATGTTTAATCTTAATATTTTAAAAGAAACTAAATTCTCCAAATATACCAAGGTTTCAGATTTTCCTTCTGTTACAAGGGATATATCTTATACTCTTAATAGTATTGGTTCGTATGATCAGCTCGAAAAGCTTTTAATTTCCATAAATGACAAAATAATTAAGGAAGTTTTCATTTTTGATTATTATGTTAATCCAAAAACTGAACAGATTAAAATAGGGTATAGATTTATTCTGAGAAGCGATGAAAAAACACTTAAAGATTCAGAAGTTTCAGAGACAATGGAAAAAATCATAACAGAGTCCCTGAAAATGGATGGCATAAGCATTCTTGGAGTTTAAATTAATTCTGTTTTAACTTTTTCATATATAATATTGGTAGATCAGAGGCCTTATGAAAATAATTCTATTTGTAAATCTTTTACTAACTTTTGTATTAACTACTTCTATAGAGTCACAACAATTCGACCCTGAATTCCTTGAAAGTCTCTCTCCAGAAGTAAGAGCTGATTTGCTCAAGAAGATTGAAGAAGATTCAGAGTTAGAAGAGCCACAATACAGGAGACCATCAACCCTAATCGAAAAGCCAGGGGATGATGAAGAATTTCTTGAGGAAATTAAAGAAGACAGATTCGGTGAAGATATATTCTCAATGATGCAAACAACTCTTATGCCTATAAATGAAGCAAATTTTGATAGTGACTATATCCTTGACTTTGGTGATGTTCTTGAACTTCAGATGGTTGGCCAAGTATCTTCTATTGTAAGTGCATCTGTAAGACGGGATGGATCTGTAAGCGTTCCTGATATTGGCAAATTATTTGTTTCCGGTTTATCGCTTCAGGAAGCAACAGATATGATTAAATCCAGAGTTGAATCTTCACTTATTGGTATCAATGTATTTGTTACTCTTTCAAATGTAAGAGACATTCAAGTTGTTGTTGCTGGAAATGCATATAGTCCTGGTTCTTACACATTAAATGGAAATTCAAATATCTTTCATGCTCTAGTTGCTTCTGGTGGCCCATCAGAGATAGGATCTTTCAGAAAAATCACACTAATACGCGATAATGAGGAAATTGAAGAAGTAGACCTATACGATACATTTATTTATGGAAGATCAAGTTATCAGAGAAGATTAAGGTCCGGCGATATTATTTTCATTTCCCCAGTAGGTAACCTTGTATCAGTATCAGGAGGAATAAAACGACCCAGTCTTTATGAAATCAAGGACGATGAAAAATTAGATGTTTTAATTAAGTTTGGTAATGGAATAACAAGTGATGCTGACTTATCTGAAATTAATTTGTATAGATTTATTGATGGGAAAATAACTGTGTTAGATGTAAATCAAATCTCTGATCTATCTTATATGTCATCAAGAGATGCAGACAAACTTTTTATTAGGAAGTACCCGATAAGAATAGTGAACATATTGGGAGCAATAAGAAATCCTGGTTTTTACATTGTTAATGAGGGAGAAGGTATCCTTGAATCAATTAAAAGGGCGGGTGGTTATACAGAAAGTGCTTATCCTTTTGGTGGAGTCTTAGAAAGTAGAAATGCAAGAGAAGTTAATAAGATGGCTTCAGAAGAACTTTATAAGACTTTTATAAATAGTTTAGCTACTGCTTCTAATATTTCAACAACTGAAACTGATGTGGGAGCAATATCGCTTATTATGGAAGAAATTAAGTCGAAAAAACCATCAGGAAGAGTGAATGCTGAATTTAATTTAGCAATCCTAGAAGCTAACAAAGAAAAGGATATACTTCTTCAAGATGGAGACACAATAGTTATTCCTGAAAGAACTAACCAAGTTTATGTCTATGGAGAGGTTTCCAGCGAGGGAACAGTAATGTTTGATAAAAGTCTCGATATAGAAGACTATATTATGAGAAAAGGTGGATTCACCTCACAAGCTGATAAAAAACAAGTATTTGTTTTGAATCCTAATGGCGAAACCTTTCAGCTACCAAAAAATATGTTTTCTAGTAGAAATAGAGAATTTGATATTTATCCAGGTTCAGTGATTTTCGTTCCTCGAAAAATCAATAGTGGTTTTTTTGCAGCTGAAACAGCTCAAGCATATGCATCTATTTTAGGTAATATAGGTGTATCTCTTGCCTCTATTTCAGTTCTCAAAGACTAGATTTTGAATGCCCTATAAATCTAAGTATTTTTTATTTATTCTTTTTCTAATATTGCTATCAAAGAATATTTATTCAGATAGCTTTGAAAATAATTTTCTTAATAATCATGGTGTAGTTGGCCTTGTAAATATGCCTTCAGCAAGATTTCTTGATGAATCTTCATTTGGATTTACTCTCTACGGAGGTTCTCCAGATACTAAGTTCACAATGACTTCTTATCCTTTTGACTGGCTTGAAGCATCAGTTTTTTATACAAGTATTGAAAATAAGCCATATCCTGGATTTGAATATCAGGATTATAAGGATAAAGGATTTAATCTAAAGGCAAAGCTAATTGAAGAAACAATCTACTTTCCATCTATTGCTATTGGAATAAATGATATTGCTGGAACAGGGCTTTATAGCGCAGAATACATCGTCGGATCATATGGAATAAGAAATTTAGATATCCACTTTGGACTTGGCTGGGGGAATTTGAGCGGTACAAATGATTTTAAGAATCCTCTTGGCTACTTGCACGAAAAGTTTTATGAAAGGCCTGAAACTTATAGTGATCCTCAAGGAGGTCAATTTCAACCTTCGAGATATTACTCGGATGACAATATTTCAGCATTTTTTGGGCTATCTTATATCCATAATGAAAAGTTATCATTTCAGATTGAGAGAGATACTACATCACTCGATCAAGAGATTAGATTTGATGAACCTAAAAATAGGCTCAGTGGAAGCCTAAGTTATAAAATTAATAATAATTTTACCATTGGGCTCTCCATAGAGAGAGGAAATAGCTTGACAGTGCGTTTCAACTATAAAGATAGCCCAAAGAAATCCGTTCCAAGATATGAATATAAATCCACAAATAACAATGAGAGTGAATCAAAATATGATAATTTCATAAGTAACCTAAATAGAAATGGCATAGGGGTGAATAAAATTTTCGAAAATAATGATGTTCTAGGATTAGAGCTTACCCAGTTTAGACATCCATCATTAGATATTGTCGAAGAAATACTTCAAACTGCAAGTAAGGATAGTGACATTAATAAAGATGTTATAGCAAACTATAAAACGGTTGATCTTACTGCGATTGAAACATTTGACAAAGATTTCGAAAATAATTCTTTATTAGTTTATGAAAGACCAAAATCAAAAAAAATTACAAATGATCTCAATTTAAGGATTCGTCCATTTATTGCTTCCAGAGAAGGTTTTTTAAAGGCAGCTGTATTACTTGAAAATGATACAGAAATCCTTTTAGCTGATAACTTTCTCATAACAACTAATCTTAAATATTCAGTTTATGATAACTTTGATGATTTGGTTATACCACCGCCCACAACATATCCAGAACAGGTGCGTTCAGATGTTAAGGATTATCTAAGAAATTTTGATCAAGGCGTAATTATTGGAAGAGCACAGGCGGATTATCACCTTACATTATCTAAAAATAATCACGTAATGTTTACTGCAGGCATATTAGAAGAAATGTTTTCAGGTGTTGGCTTTGAATATCTAAATTTTGATAATACTAAGAACTTTGCAACTGGCTTTGAGATTTTTCAAGTTTACAAAAGAGATTATGATTTGGGTTTTGGTCATCTTGATTATCATGCTGTAACCGCCCATGCTAATTTATACTTTAGAAATTACAATATAATTCCATTTGATGGAAAGATAAGTATAGGTAAATACCTTGCAGGAGATTATGGTATATCTTTTGAATTAGCTAGGAGATTTGAAAATGGAACCGAATTTGGGATATTTGCAACTTTCACAGATGTATCGTCTGAAGAATTTGGAGAAGGATCATTTGATAAAGGTATCTTTTTTAATATTCCTATTTTTAGTAACTTCACAAGTTATTCCTGGAGGCCTCTAACTAAAGATCCTGGTGCAAAATTAATTCGAAAACACTCTCTTCATGATTTTCTTGTTAAATTTAGACCACATAATAGATAAATGTGTTTTTTTTACACTAAATGTATTAGAATAAATGAGTAACAAACGCAATAATTATGGTATAAATATTAAAAATGTGTGAGAATATCATCCTTGGAGGAAATTAAATGAAAATCAGATACATATTATCAATATTCATTGCATTGAGCACATTTGCTATTGTTAACAATGCAGAAGCTAATACCGTTGTGCTTAGTGATGAAAGAGTACAAGAAATTACACAAAACATCTATGAGATGGATACAAATCAGCTTAAAAGCAGACAAGCTGAACTTCTTAATATAGTTGAGCAGGCAGGCGGCTCAGCAGAAGCGGCTGGAGTATTAGGCGGAACAAGACTAGCTGAAATTTTTCTTGAACTTTCTCTTCTTGAGCAAGCATTAGCTGTTTTAGGAACTGCTGTTGTTATCGATAATGTAACTGATGAAGGATATGACGATAATGTTCCTCCAGTAATTAGTGTTTTGGGTGATAATCCAGCAACTGTAGAACTTGGAGATTCATATTCTGATGCTGGAGCTACAGCTTTTGACGAATTTCATGGCGATACGCCAGTTTCAAGTTCAGGTACTGTTGATACAAGCACAGTTGGAACATATACAATTTCTTATACTGCAACTGATTTAGATGGAAATACTGCAACTGCATCTAGAACTGTTAACGTGGTAGATACTACAGCTCCTGTAATAACTATAACAGGTGATAATCCTGCTACTGTTGAGCTGGGTGAAACTTATACCGATGCTGGTGCCACAGCTACTGATTTAGATACCGTATTGGTAAGTGTATCTGGAACCGTTGATGTAGGCGTAGTTGGATCATATACAAAAACATATACAGCTACAGATGCATCTGGTAACACAGCAACAGCAACTAGAACCGTAAACGTTGTTGATACCACAGCTCCAGTTGTTACCGTAACTGGAGATAATCCTGTTACTGTTGAGCTGGGTGAAACTTATACCGATGCTGGTGCCACATCTACAGATTTTTCGCAAACTCAAACTCTTGAAACAACAGGCTCTGTCGATACCGATACCGTTGGTACATACACCTTAACTTATACATCAACCGATGCTTCTGGTAATGCTGGAACGGCTACCAGAACTGTTAACGTGGTAGATACTACAGCTCCTGTTGTCACTGTAACTGGCGATAATCCAGCTACTGTTGAGCTAGGCGCAACTTACACCGATGCTGGTGCTACAGCTACGGATGCCTCTGGAACTGTTACTGTTGTAACTACTGGAACTGTTGATACCGATACCGTTGGCTCATATACCTTAACTTATACATCAACCGATGCTTCTGGTAATGCTGGAACGGCTACCAGAACTGTTAACGTGGTAGATACTACAGCTCCTGTATTCACATCGGCATCTACTTTTACTATCCTTGAGAATACTACTTCTATAGGAACTATTCTTGCAACAGATTTAGACACTATCACTTTCAGCGTAAGTGGTGATGCAAGAATAGTAATAACATCAGCTGGTGCACTAAGTTTTGTAACAGCTCCTGACAATGAAAACTACACAACAGCTGTAGTTACTGTCACAGCAACAGATACTTCAGGTAACGCAGCTACACAAACTGTTACCATTAATGTTAATGATGTTGATGATACTGCTCCTGTATTCTCATCGGCATCTACTTTTACTA
>Ga0209036_1000583_pt1 | contig 16109 bp, 14 predicted proteins | sample MarorgKNORR_S2LV_3_FD_188222 | JGI IMG/M metagenome (GOLD analysis project Ga0209036, IMG submission 188222) | Marine microbial communities from the Southern Atlantic Ocean, analyzing organic carbon cycling - DCM_A/KNORR_S2/LV (SPAdes) (version 2) | ecosystem: Environmental > Aquatic > Marine >... | reverse complement strand
CTTAATACATTAAATTTATTATATAAAATATTGATATATAATATTAAATATAAATTATTTTAGAAATCTTATGAGTTCAGCACTTACAATTTCTGGTACTTCCTCATGAGGGTTATGGCCTACTCCCGGAATTAAAAATGTCTCCGCATTCGGAAAGACACTAGCCGCCCTCCTGGCCTCGTCAGCAAATGAGGGATAATCTTCCTCGCCTCCGAGAATTAGTGTTTTAGCCTGAATATGCTGCCAGTCATTAACCACCGTATCCATAGCCCTCATGTGACCCGTCAACTGGCTGACTTGAGCAAGGCGAGGCCAATCACCGCTCAGTCTTTGCCCATAGCGAATACGCATATGCTTCAGGAAAGAAGGCTGCCAGTTGCTATAATTGTCGTCTGCCCAACGGAGTAACGAATCGTATACCTCAATCATATTTGGGTTTGCATCAATTTGCCCAGATAGTGGTCGAAACCCTTTCCCGGCTCTTCTATCAGTTAAGCCAACTTGATTTACAGTAACGAGGTGCGTAATTCGCTCAGGATACAGAAACGCAAACCTTGTCACCATTTGCCCACCTATTGAGTGGCCAACTAAAGAGGCTTCACCTACCCCTAGATGGTCCATTAAGCGAGCGGTATTAGAGGCCCACAGATTGATGCTATAAGGGATGATTGGCTTAGAGGACTTCCCCCACCCTAGTCTATCCTTCGCAATGACCCGATAACCCTCCGAGGAAAGTGATTCGATTTGCTTTGCCCAGTACCAGCCATAATACAAGCCTCCATGATGAAAAATGACCGTTCGACCATTTGGTTGTCCGCTAGGTGCTACATCCATATACGCTATGCGTACATCCTCCCCATAAATGGAAAAATTAAAATAGCTGATGGGGTATGGGTAATCAATTTCTTCCATATTGATAGAGATTGGCCCCCAACTAGCTGGAGGCTTGCTTGGAGGAGCTGATTGTCCGAGTGCGGACGGAACTGAGAGAAGGTTTGAGACAAAAAGAAAGAACGCAAAACCTATCGAATATTGACTCTTCATATGATTTCCCTCAGTAAATTTTAATAAGATAACTAAATGTCTATAACAACAGCTAAATAGGATCAATTCTATCCGGAGCGATAAACCCTATAGTTAATATAAATTGAGTAGCAACTCAGCTTTAGTGAGCTTTAATCATCAAAAATCGGCGGTTTATAAAGATATCGGCAAATTTTTCAAATTATCTATTTGGTGAATTGCCATACTGTAAGATTGTATTAAGCTATATGCAATAAACTATTATCTGAAAAAACGCTTTTGACCAAAGATTGCAAAGTGTAAGGGCTAGTTTTAAATCTAAAGAAGATCCTTGAATTCAATAATTAAGGAGAGAGTAATGGACGAAAAATGGGAATATTATGTCAGCACAGTCATAGCCGATGAGAGCGATAGGGTAAAAACAGCCGAAAAACTAGAGGCTATGATGAAAAGACAGGGCGTAGCTGGCTGGGAATTGGTAAATGTTGTTCCGTTCGGAACCAACTCGCTGTATGCCATTTACAAAAGACCTTTAAGTTAGAAACTAAAGCAAACCGAATGTGTTACTTTAGGAGTATGGTTTTATATCTAAAATCCTTTGAATGTTTTTATGAAACCAACTAAGCTGCTTTTGATACTTCTCTTTATTTCGCCGCTCCAACTTAAGGCAGAAGTTTTTTCCTGCGAAGATAGTGGGTCAACTGAACTTGATATGTTTGGTTCTAATACCTCTCATAATGCTCCTAGTAAAAAGAACATCAATAGTTGGATTATTGATACCAACAAAGGCTGGAGGCGTTCCGATATAGAAACCTTCAGTGGGAGCTGCACCGTCGAAAATGGATATACAGTTTGTAAGACAGACACCCCTTATGGTGAGGCAATCTTCTCAATTCACCCTGACGATTCAAACTTTATACTTGTATACCTTGACTACGGGATAGATGTATTAGCTTTCGTTGGTAGCTGCAAGAAAACCTGAATTACCCTGCTGACAAACTACGCTGCTTATGAAAAACTTTTACACAATCTCCTTATACTTTCTGACATCAGTGCTTTTCACATCTTGCTCTATTGTAGTCACCAAGAATGATTCGAAGATGCACCCTGCTTTCGTGGAGTTAAATACTCTAACCAGAGATAATCAAGTAGAATACGAATTAGAGCTCCGCTACTTCTCAGAACAAAACTTTGTTGGGCAGCAAATTCCAGGATATGAGTCCAATAAAGCTATCTTAACGAGAAAAGCAGCAAACGCATTGTTACTAGCTCAAAGAGATTTTATTCAACTCGGTTATAAAATAAAGATATTTGACGCTTACAGACCACAAACTGCGGTTGATTTCTTTGTAAATTGGGCCTCGGACTTGCAGGACTTGAAAAACAAGTCCGAGTATTATCCTAATGTAGAAAAATCAAATTTATTCTCAGAAGGATATATCGCGGCGCGATCCGGGCACTCTCGCGGATCCGCAGTCGACCTAACCCTAGTGGACCTTGAGAGCGGGCAAGAAATAGATATGGGTTCCCCTTGGGATTTTTTTGATCCAATTTCTTGGCCTACAAGCGAGAAAGTTACCGAACAACAGAGAGCCAATAGAAGGCTCTTAGCGGCAACTATGCAGAAACATGGCTTTGCATCGATCAAGGAGGAATGGTGGCATTTTTATTTAATCGACGAGCCATTCCCAAATACTTATTTCCAATTTCCGGTGAAGTGAAGCAAGTAAATTAAAACGAATTATTTTTTCTTTTGTTTACTTTTGATATTCCATTCTAATTCCTCTCCGTTTTTATTTTCTACACATTGCACTTCCATTAGAGTCTGATGAGAGATTATTGTACCTTTCCAAATCTCTGTCCAAGAGTTCAGCAGGCACCTTTTCGCTTCTGCCCCTAACCCCCTTAGAAACCCTGGCAACACATGACGCAGTGTTAGGTAATCCTGACTTTCCGTTTTTGCAACGCTTAGATCTCCTAGCCCACTCATCATTTTTTCAATAAAGATAATGGCTTCTTTTGGACCACCATCTATTACATTAATTTTCATCGCAAGATCCCGATAATATTGCGCACCAATTAGACGACCTACTCGCATGCCATATTGCTCTGCTTTTTCAAAACCGATTATCTCGCCCAAAGCGACTAAGCTATTGCAATAATAATCAATCGCATAATTTCTTTTAGCTTTGATTAGACGTTCACACCCCCAGAACTCATCAGGCAGAGATGGTTGACTATGAGAACTAAAATCTGGAACGACCTCATCTGCTGAAAATTGCAGCCGGTCTTCTAGTGACAGTTTATGATCAAACTCCTTAAAGTAGCCGCACAAACCAAACTGTCCCGTCATATCCTCTGAAACACAAACAAAACCGAGCTTCGGGTTATTCAAACTGATTCCATTATATGCGTACCAACCATGCAAAAATCCTCGGCTAACTTCAATCGGAATACCACAGATAGCAGCACTAGAGTACAACCAGCGAGGATACCTAAATCGCACCCATGCTTTCTTGTCAGATTCTTCCATATACTCAACAGATACGCCGCCCAGCGAATTAGAAAGTACATGATATTTTGCACACGCCACCGCATGAGGCAATTTTTCTAACCCAAGCTTAGAGAAACTTGAAATAAACTTCTGTTCGTGAAGAGATCTAAACAAACAAAAGATCCAATCGAAAATCTTTTCTCGACCTTCCTCTAGAGAGACCATCAACAATAACCCAATTAAAAACTGATGATGAATCTCAGCCTGCGCTTCGAATACTGCAAAAAGGTCGCTTTCCTTCTCCCCCTCACTGAATGTATTAGATTTTATGGCTGTGTCTAGCCAAGAACATTCTATTCCCTTTCCTTTCGCCCATTCATACGCGTACTCTGGCCTAACAGCGCTGGATAAGGAAGCCTCCCCAACCTCAACAAAATTTTTCTCATTAAGCTTGTCGTGATCTGAACGTAACCATAAACTTTTTATACGCTCGTATTCGTCTATATCGGACCTTGATGGCCTATTACCGTCTAAAACACGGACTAACTGCTCTTCATCTGACTTTAACGTTTTCGGAACCAACCCAGCTAAAATATAGCAGGCATCCAACTCAGGCCACTTATCACAGAGCAACCAGTCTTCTAATTGCGAGACATAACCATTACTCTCAATTTCAGCTCGCTTAGCTAAAACTTCTTGATATTGTCCAAGCGTTAAACGGCCCGGCGGAGTAGAACTACCGGAACTGTAAGGCTTATCCTCTGACTCTTCTAATTCACTCATTAGCTTCTATGATTCGCATTAAACCCACTCATAATATTTAATAACAAGGTCAGATAAATTCACGTCAAGGATCTGGCATCAGATCGAAGGCAATGACCCCTCTATCAATGTTCTGTTGTATCGGTATTGTTTTATGGAAGAGACTAGAAGGAAAGAGCACAAGGTCTCCATCACTTGGTTGATGAATCTTATTTGGAATCTGATCATTTATAATTTTGTAATCATAGCCATGAAGACCAAACTCAATAGACCCTTCGCTATTGCTGGGGTATTTAATAGTTTTCAAATACACGACTCCGCTCAACCATCCGAGGTGGTGCATATGCGCATCCTGATGCCCCCCTTGAACTAAACGGACATACCAACTTTTCATCTTCCCCTGCTTTGGCCACCTAGAAGTAAAGACTGAAGACCGGGACGAAAATTCAGTGTAATACTCATCTATCTTAAGCTTAATCACTTCTTCAAGTTTCTTCAGCATAGAATTTTGGAGGTTGAATAACTGATCTTCAGTCTGATAGCCCTTCTTTGTGGTTGCGTTTGAAGGTTCCCAAATCTGGGGAATTTCATTAAGGTAAGATATTAATCCAACTCTAGACTCTTCGAAATTCTCGAAATGTGACTTGATATCAAAAATTTTTATCCAATTTAAGGGATCTCTACAAAAGGGATACATATCAGCTTCTTGATACTGGTGTGCTATGAATGCCGTTAATGAAGCAAGTCGGATATTAGATTGATCTGATTCCGTAACTTTTTGTATAAATTGTCTCAAATCTACAGTTTCATCTAACGCATAAAGACATTCCGCTTTATGCGCAACTGACATTCGATACATTTGCATGGCACTAGAGGCAAGAAACGAAGGGTCACCGACAAGACTTATAACTTTAGAATAACTGTTAATTGCAGGTAGCATTCTTCCGGCATCTTTTAGCGCATTGGCCAGATAATAATGAGCAACCGGAAAGTTCGCTTCTACCCTTATTGCTCTCTCATAGCACTCTATTGCTATGTTTAAATCTCCCTCATACCGTAACGCATTAGCCAAATTAAAATTCGCGTCATAATCAGCTGGCGTCAAAGATAAGGCTTTACGATAGTGCATTTCTGAGGCGCTGATATCCCCTTTCTCTTTAAACAATGATCCTAAATTCACGTAAGCCGAGACGTCGTTCTGCTCAAATTTAATAACTTGCGCAAATACACTCAAGGCTTCTTCAGTCCGCCCAAGCGATCGGTAGATTGAACCCAAATTATTGAGAGCAGGAATATGCCTTGGCTCGATATTAATAGCAGCTTGATAGCTTTCAATCGCCGCGCTCGAATTACCCTGCTCGGCTAAAGCAATAGCTAATTTACAATGAATTTCTGCATTTTTTGGGTCGGCCTGAAGAGCTTTATTAAGTCCTTCTATCGCCGCCTCTAGCGAGAATTCAGTTTGCAAAACAAGTTATACCTGAAAATAATTGAAATAAAGTAGGCTGTCTCGATCAAACCCTCGGCAATCGATAAACACGCATGGCAGTGTCATGAAACATGGCTGAGCGTTCCTGGCTTGAGAACCCAGCGGTTAGTTTTTTGAATTGATTCCACAGAACCGTGTAGGAGCAAGACAGCTTATCGACGGGAAAATTGCTTTCGAACATACAGCGGTCAGGCCCAAACTGATCGATGATGTAGTTATACCAATCTTTATTCGCCGCTAGCAGTTCATCAGATGTAGGAGGCTTTCCCATTTCGTGCCAACCATAGCCGTTAACAACCATTTGGATGCCTCCAACTTTTGCCACCACATTCGGACACTTTGCAAGCTCAGTAACGGCTGGTTTCCATGCTTGGAATACTTCATCTCGACGCCCCGAATAAGAACCAACGCCGATTGGTCCACCGAGGTGATTAAAGATAATTGTCGTGTCTGGAAAGGTTCTTGCCAGATCAGTTAAGTCAGCAATGTGTGTATGATAGAGCCAGCCCTCGAATGAAAGCCCGTAGGTTCGCAAGTGTGCATAACCCTTGCGAAAATCTGGGTCCAACAGTATGTGCTGCGGGGCGTTTGCAGGCAGGTTCGGAAGGACTGACCGATCCGCCCAAGCTGCGCGATGCCTTATTCCTCGAAATCTTTGAGGACTGGCAGCAACATGGGCTTCGAGCACAGGTACGACACCATCCCCAAGAGTAAGATCCGCAGAACCTACAATGCCTGAAGCAACTCGCATATCACCATAACTGCCACTAGCGCTTTTTGCAGCAATGCCCTGCACAAACTCTGTCTCACCAATAACTTTCAGATCTTCAGGGCCATCCGCACGATACATCGAGGTGCATTCAACAAAAACTGTCTGCCTAACGTTATGTGCCGCTGTATCTTCGAGGAGATCCTCGAGCATATACCGATTATTTGGCCTATCCCAGAAGTGATGATGAGGGTCGATTATTGGAAGTGCAGGCTCGATTGCAACTTCTTTAGTTAATTCAAGCCAGTCCGGTGCGACTTGGGCGTTTACCGATTTTCCTATCCGTCCCGGCAGACCTGCACCAACGACTGCCCCACTAGCGCCATAGATGCCTGCCTTCTGAATAAAACTCCGACGTGTGATTTTGCTCATGCCCTAGATCCCAAATATTGAATTTAAGAAATCATAACGAATACAGTGGACTAAAGTAAAAATAAATTTAATCTTACTTTTTGCCCTCTTTTGGTGCGATTTAGGAGCTAATAGAATCTTTTGGAAAGCCGTTTATAAAGATTAGTTTACAGTAGGATGATATAAAAATTATATTTAACCTCTATATCAACAACTTAAAAATAATTATCATTAATCCCATCCCCTTTCGTTCTTTATAAGCAACATTGGCCTAAAAATTGAAGATAGTACTCCATGCGTCCTCAATCTACCTTCAATTCCCCAAATTTAATGGTCTTCACCGACCTGGATGGATCTTTACTTGAGCCTAAAACCTACTCTTTTGAGCTGGCTAAACCCGGACTCAGAGAACTTAGTGCAAACAATACGGTCCCAGTCTTCGCCTCAAGTAAAACCTGCAAAGAAATATCAAACCTTCAGAAAATAACTGGTTTATTTGGTCCCCTGATTTGCGAAAACGGCGCTGCAATATTCGACAATAGTGAGATTGAAACCACACTGATAAAAGTGTTCGGTGAACCTAGAGCGACATGGTTGGCAGATTTAAACCGTTTACGTAGAGAGTTGGACGCAGATTTCACCGGCTTTGCTGACTTATCTCTTACAGAGCTAATCAACCTCACTGGCTTATCAGCAGAAGCAGCAGCAGCTTCCCTAGCTCGCGAATTTTCAGAACCAATAATCTGGAAGGACAGTCGAGAAAAGCTAGATCAGTTTAAAATAAAATTGAGAGCTCTAAATTTGGTTGCATTGGAAGGTGGTCAATTTATCAGCATTCAGAGCAACTTTGACAAAGGTCTAGCCATGCGATGGTGGATTTCACGGCTTAAAAAAATAAGTCCGACAATAATTGCGCTAGGTGATAGTCCTAACGACACAGCAATGCTTTCAGCCGCTGATATTGCAGTTGTTATCCGATCAGCGAAGTCAGAGTCTTTAGAAATCATAGGTCCTAAAAAAATTATCTACACGGCTAAAGAAGGCCCAGAAGGATGGAGCGAGGGAATCATAAAGGCCACTTCTTTAATTAATTCTCAGTCACAAGTAAAAGTCGAGGGCAAGTAATGGGTGATTTTCATCAGAACGGTTCCGTTAGCACGTTGCACAACTTGGGCCAACGACCAACGGAGGAAATAGAGAGAGAACTGTCCCTGTTTAAGAAATCGAGACCAATGGGATTAGTTTTACCCTCACTTTACTCCGAATTAGAAGGGCCAGCACTTTCTGGCATAGTCAGCGAGCTTTCAAAGGTCCCTTATTTAGAGGAAATAGTTATCGGTCTTGATAACGCGACTTTAGATCAGTATAAATATTCGATTGAATATTTTTCAAAATTACAACACCACCACCGTATTTTATGGAACGATGGACCTCGCTTAAAAGAAATTGACCAAAAACTACAAAAAGCAGGACTGGCACCAACCCAGAAAGGTAAAGGTAGAAATGTTTGGTATTGCTATGGCTATATATTAGCCTCTGGGCGATCAGAGGCGGTAGCACTGCATGATTGTGATATTCTAACTTATGAACGAAGCCTGTTAGCACGTCTGATTTACCCAGTAGCAAATCCAAATTTTAGTTACGCTTTCTGCAAAGGCTACTACTCTCGAATTGCAGACAATCGTATCTCTGGAAGGGTTATGCGTTTATTCGTTACCCCTCTTATTAGATCTCTGAAAAAAGTTTGTGGTAATTCGGAATTCCTAGACTACATGGATAGTTTTAGATATCCGCTTGCCGGTGAGTTCAGTATGCGTGCATTCGTCATAAACGATCTACGCATACCAAGTGACTGGGGTCTAGAGATTGGCGTACTATCAGAAATGAAAAGAAACTATGCCACCAATCGACTATGTCAGGCGGATATTGCAGATATTTATGATCATAAGCATCAGGATCTATCAATTGAGGATACTGAAAAGGGCCTTTCTCGGATGAGCATAGATATCGCTAAAGCTTTTTTCCGAAAATTAGCCACTAATGGCGAAGTGTTTTCATCTGAAATTTTCCGAACCATAAAAGCAACTTATTACAGAGTCGCTCTTGATCTTATAGATACGTATCAGAACGATGCAATAATCAATGGACTTCACTATGACCGTCATACTGAAGAGCAAGCAGTTGAGCTCTTCGCAAAAAATCTCATGAGTGCTGGCGATCAGTTTCTGGAAAGGCCAATGGATAAGCCATTCATTCCAAGTTGGAACAGAGTTATCAGTGCAATACCAGACATCCTCCTACAGCTTAAAACCGCGGTAGAGGAAGACCGTTTAGAGTATGATTCAAAATGCTAGAGATATCTGATGAGCAACCGCAGCTAGATCAAGAATTGTACTCACGAGTATCAGAACATCTATCAATTATCTATCCGGACCTCAACACAAAAAAATTAGCTTCGGAATTAATTGCTGAGATGGGTATGGGTAGAAATATTCAAAGACCCACACCGCATAGAAATCACTGGGACCAAGGCGATGCGATACTAATAACTTATGGGAATACCATTCAAAGCAGCGGCGAACTTCCCCTCGTCACCCTATCCCGATTTCTAGATAAATACCTTAAAAGACAATTCACGGCCATTCACATTTTACCATTTTTCCCATTTAGCTCAGACGATGGATTTTCTGTTATCGATTACTCAACCGTGAATCCTTCATTAGGCGACTGGGAAAATATCGAGTCTATTAGTAAGAAATATAAGCTCATGTCCGACCTCGTTATCAATCATATATCCAGCCGTAGCCGCTGGTTTGAGAACTATAAGAACGGTGTCAAGCCCGGCAAGGACTACTTTATAGAAGGGAACCCAAATGATGACTTTAGCAAAGTAGTTCGTCCTAGAAATTCACCCCTGCTCACAGAGGTAAGGACCAAAGCAGGCATCCGGCATGTTTGGAGCACTTTTAGTGGGGATCAAATTGATTTAAACTTTCGAAATCCAAACGTATTGAAAGAATTTGTCAGTATTGTACGCAGTTATCTGAACCACGGTATAACAATCTTTCGAATGGATGCTGTCCCATTCCTATGGAAGCAGAAAGGAACCTCATGTACAAACCTTCAACCTACCCATGAAATTATTAAATTATTTCATACACTAATCGAGTACTATTTCCCAAGCGCCTTAATCGTTTGTGAAAATAATGTGCCAAGTAATGAGAATCTCACTTATTTTGGTAACGCAAATGAGGCTCATGTTATATACAATTTCTCTTTACCTCCCCTTTTAATCTACACCCTTCTAACAGGAAGATGCAATCACCTAAAGAACTGGATGATGAGCATGCCTCCTGCTCAATCTGGAACCACTTACCTGAACTTTATTGCTTCCCATGATGGGATCGGATTAAGGCCACTTGATGGGCTTATTTCCGATGATGAAGTCGATAAATTGGTGGAAAAAACGAAGCAATCCGGAGGGCGAGTTACTTACAGGAAGTCGAGAGAAGGGTCCGATAAGCCGTATGAGTTAAATATCACCTTATTCGATCTCTTAAAGAGCACTTTTGATAGCGATGAAGACAATTACTCGGTCGAGCGTTTCTTATGTGCGCACTCAATAATGTTCGCGCTCGAAGGTATTCCTGCAGTATACATTCAAAGTATTTTTGGGTCTCATAATGATCTCGAAAGATTGGAGCACACTCAACGAAATCGTTCCATTAATAGGCACATATGGGATGAGTTCGAGTTGGAGAAAGAGCTAAGTGATCGTCAGTCTCCACATGCAAGGATATTCGCAGAGTTAAAACGTTTGCTCTCTATCAGAAAGAAGCAATCGGCATTTCACCCCAACGCTACCCAATATACCTTGCATATAAGTGATGATATTTTTGCTTTCTGGCGTCAGAGCATAAATCGTGATCAGAGCATTTTCTGTATCAGTAATGTAACAGCGACAGAAAAGTTGATAAACCTGAGAGATATCAATCTCATTAATACCGATGAATGGAAGGATCTAATTGGCGGCAGGCTTTATTTCAATATACAAGAACAATTAAGCCTATCTCCATACCAGGTCTTATGGATTTCAAATTAGCAATACAAAGCTAATATATTAATTCTAGCACCCAGCAATCTAATTGAAGTGTCATTGAGTTAAACTCGGTGTATGCATTTTTATAAAGGGTATCAGTTCGTCAAGTATCTCCGGAAGGTACGGAGCAAAAGCAAATGAAGAGTTTGGAATCAGTGTGATCGCTGCCCTGGTATTAGTGATTGGGTGTAAATAATCAATATAGGAACCATGATGAAGGATCAGTGTAGCGGGAATTTCTAACGTGCCTAATTCCTCGTCATTCATTCCTAGCGCCGTTTGGTCGCCCGTCTTTCGAATATGTTGGCCGGAGGTTTTCATTGCAGCGCGAAAATCGGCGATGTCAGCGTTAAAAAAACGTTTACCTTTCTCAGAAGTGTTACGCGCTAAATAGGCCTCCCAGAGCGGTGTTTCGCTCAAGTCCTCCATGGTTGTAATAGGCCTTTCAACTATATGTTCCATGGTAGTGAGTGTTTCGTCATATAAGTACTTTAGAAAGTATTCCTCAGACAAACGAGCCGCGGCCAATGGACCCCCTGTTAAAGGCGCCAGCACCAAGGCGGCTATATCCTCTGGGTATCGGGCTGCGAGTATTAGGTTCGAACGCCCTCCAGACGACATGCCATAAAGGGCAACGGGTGCGACGGCAAGCCTATCAATTAAAACATGCAAATCTTCGCCCTCTTCTATCATCTGGGGTCCGCTACCGAACGAGACTTCCGATTGACCCAAGTTTCGCCTATCGTAAATGATGACTTTTAGTTCAGGCGCTGCGGCCGCTACGTTCCGCGCAAAGCTACCAAAACCGCTCGTATCGCCATTACCTCCCGGTGTAATGATTAATGGAATGTTGGCAGTCGGATTGTAAATTTCAACATGCAGGGTGACGTCACGCTCCGGACGAAGATCGACGGCATGACTCTCCATCTGAACAAGTTCAGCGCCATCGCTCGGCACAGCATTAAAGTAGACCTCAAACCAGGTGTTATTGGCCGCGCCTCGAAAAAGCGTGACATCCATAACATCATTTTGGATATCACCTGTATCCATCTCGGCTGCTAATACACTGGGCAAGGAAACAAGCCCTGTAATGAGTATTATCAATGCGGTTGCAAACTTATTTGGATTGATCATTAATATTCCTTAAAGACACTATTTGTATTTATATCAGGTTACAGCAACTTGGGCTCTTCAATGGTACCCGAGCTCGGAATCGAAGGAATTTACTTCCCTAAATGAAAACAATCTGACACTTACCTTGAGCGTGTTTCCAATATTCTGTTCTATTATTTCGCTAGTCTAAAAATCAAAGTTTAAAGTCACTCCAAGACGCGCGGGCTCTCCAAGTTGAGTATAACCTTTTGCAAGATAATTATCCCTCGGATCATTTCCGAAATAAAACCCGCGCACAAAGTAGTCTTCATCATTTAGGTTTCTTCCCCACAGCATTAATTTCCAATCCTTCCATGAATAACTAAGATGCGCGTTGACTAAATTATACGCGCCAGATTGGATTCCGTGGCTATCCGAAAAATAGAAACTATCTTTCCCTAATACATTAAGGCCCAAATCAATGTTGCTCCCTAGTTTAATATTTACGCCCAAAGAATACTGGTAAGATGGAGCATGAGCTTGCTCTCTCCCCTCAAGATTATCTCCCGCAGAATTGATGAAGTCATCATATCGTGTTTTCAAAAGTCCTAGTGAACCATAGAAAATGAAACTTTCAGATGCCTTAAAATTACCCGAAAACTCCACCCCATAATTAGAACCCGCAGCTGCATTGCCAATGTAGTCAATAAATTCTGAACTTCCATCATCGCGGGTTCTAACAATTGAACTTGAAATTTGAACATCATCCCTATCCATGAAAAAAAGCGCTAATTGAGTTTGCAGCCGATTATCAAAGAGAACCCCCTTAAAACCGAGTTCGTAATTTAGTAACCCTTCAGAACCAAAGTCTCGCAAGTCACTATCTAAGGTACCGTCGGTATTAAAACCACCAGTTTTGTAGCCGCGTGATATAGTGGAATAGATCAAAGCATTGGCTGATGCGTTATACCTTATGGTTGCCCTTCCACCTACAAGATTTTCGGTAGGACTAAAATTTACCAAACTTGAGTCGTGGTAATCTGCTGAGAATCTCTCGCCACGTATTCCTAAGGTCAAACTCCAACCGTTGTTTAATTGTGTATCTGTCTCACCATAAATGGCGAAACGACTTGTATCATATTTGCTCATAAAATCTTGTGACAGAAAAGTATATATTCGTTCTAAATTCACCTCTTGCCCAAGGTAGTAAAAACCGAATATCCAGTCAGTTGTGCCAAGAAGAATTTTACCTTCTTCCGATGAGGTAAATCTAAATTCAGTACTACCTGTCCGTCTATCCCGATTATATTGATCAGAAGAAGTGTATCCCCAAGGGTGAAACCCATCGTAGACCCAATCCTCATCATAAGAATACTCAGTCTTCGAATCTCCATACCCAAGCAATGTATTAAAGGTAAACTTCTTGAAACGAGAAACTGTTATTTTTGCGCTAAGCAACTCAGAATCTTGATTATCTGACCCAGGTTGATCAGATAAGGTGTCTCGCTCATTATTAAGTGAAAAAGCGTCATATCCGTTATTGAGTTTAATTTTGCTTGCGGTTAGATCGAGTTCAACATCATCGAATAGCTTCCCATTAATTTTTCCCCGAATTACATTTTCGTTTCTTGTGTTTGTTTCATCCTCTAAAAAGTGATTCGTACTAAATCCATCCGACTTAATTTGTTGCGCAGAAATACGATAACTAAACTGCTCCGACAGTGGGCCTGAGAGATAACCTCCTAGCCCATTGCTATTGTAATCCGCACTCTCCAATTTAAGTCCGTAGCGAAAGTCCCGAGTTGGCTGCTTACTTTGTAGATTTATGAGGCCGGCTAACGCATTCGAACCATAACGAGTCCCCTGAGGACCGAGAAAAACTTCCACCTGATTGATGTCGTAAAGCAGCGCCGCATTTCCAATCCCGCTGAAGTCGATACCATCAATGATTACTCCAACTGAGGAATTTAATGGCTCTGAAAACTGTCCTCGCTCACCGATGCCTCTGATCTGATAAAATCTCGATCGAGAACTGCCGGAAGAAAAATTTACATTTGGCGCGTTACCTAAAACCTCCTCCAAATGCTGAGCGTTCCTATTTTGAATTAGACTTTCATCTAAAACTATTACACTACTGGGTATATCATTCAGGTCAGACGAGCGATAGTCAGCATTGACAACAATCTCTTCTATAACAAGGGAGTCATTTTCCTGTGCGAAATTTAAGTGGCAGGAAAAGCATAAGAAGAAGATTCCAAAAATTCTAAGCATGTGATCACTCCGACATCTATCAAAAAATAGATTAATACAACGGAGGGCAAGAATTCTCTAAAAGTAAAGATACTTCCTATTCCTACGCCAGTATAATCTGGATCAGGTTCAAAGGGTAAAATTCTCAGGCCGAAGCCACCCCTCAGGAATAGATAACATTAATATAATATCGTGATTATGACAAGGTTGTTATTTGCACTGAAAGCGTTCTACCGCCTGCTGTAATCGTTCATGTGGTTTACCTTTAACTATACTGTACGTTAATTTGTAATCTGTAAGTTTTTTTAAATAAATGGCGAATAGTTCATCTCGGTTATGCGAATTTTCTCGGAGTCGATCAGGCTGCCAGGGTATCTTTGGATCGCATAGGATGTAATGTCTGGTTAGTGGCTTTTGACTAAAGCAATTTTCGAAAGTTTCACAAATCCATGGGTCGCAGCTCCCATACTTAACCTCACTCCATATTAAGATGACTAGCAAATCGGTGTCACACACTAACTTCTCTGGAGATGACGCAGCTCTTTCTCGCTCCATTGCGTATTGGAGTTTTGCGATTTCCAATAAATCTGATTTCTGGTAAGAATCTTTTCCTTGCAAGTAATCGCGAGCCGCTTCGCTAACAAGTGGCGCTTTCCACCTATCCGCGAGCTGTCTTGCAAGAGTTGTCTTACCGCAAGATTCAGGTCCTGTTATAACGACAATTTCGTTGGTCATTGCGATAACTCTCAAGCCATGCCAGATATCCAAGGAAAGCCATGACGACATATATTGAATATAACAAACTATACAAATATAACTCCTTATAAAAATATATTCCCACTGAGAGAATGTCTACTATCAACCAAAATATCCAGCTTTCTATCTTTTTTCTACTTTGAAGCCATATGGCAAGGACACTAAGAACACTAGTTGTATTGTCCCAGTACGGTAAGTCTGCATCCGTATATATAGTAAATAGATTACTTGTTAGGGTAATAATGAGAACGCAAATGACTATAGAATATGCGAGTACTTTTTTGCTCTCACTGCTTACTGGTAACTGCGCATCGAAACTGTTTTTACCCTGCAACCAATAATACCATCCGTAGGAGCTCATGATTAAAAAGAAAACATGCAAGGCAAAATCTGCATATAGCTTAGCAGTAAAGAAAATATAAAGGGATGCTAATGTGTAAGCTATTCCAACAGGCCATGTCCAGATATTTTGCCTTATTAACAATGCGATCGAGAGCGTACCCGTGAATAAACCAAAAATTTCGACAGCATTCATAAATCAACAAATTGAAAATAGGATGTGGTGACTAGAATATTTTGTCTCTAGCATCTCTCTAACGGATGATATAATAGGTAATTTAGCCGGCCCATCAATATTCCTGTGCGCAAATTGAAGCGTATTGCAGTATCTTATCTAAAATAAGTAGTAGAGGCATCACTAATTCACTAGGCCATCTACTGGGACCTGAATTTATAGATAATAATATTTCGTTATTAATGAGTGTCAGTATTTATGTGGTCCGAGCTAGATTTCGTAAATTGCTGTGCGTGGCTATAAACAGGGGTGTGGTGCCCGGGGCCGGAATCGAACCGGCACGGTATTTCTACCGAGGGATTTTAAGTCCCTTGCGTCTACCAATTTCGCCACCCGGGCTCAGTGTTTATGCGGCCTGTAGAGATCCAAATAGAATTATAAGGAGTCATAAGGAGTTATATGGGATCAAAGGGGGGACAATTTTGACACCGATTACTTTTGATTCCTGCT
>Ga0209036_1000579_pt1 | contig 16171 bp, 11 predicted proteins | sample MarorgKNORR_S2LV_3_FD_188222 | JGI IMG/M metagenome (GOLD analysis project Ga0209036, IMG submission 188222) | Marine microbial communities from the Southern Atlantic Ocean, analyzing organic carbon cycling - DCM_A/KNORR_S2/LV (SPAdes) (version 2) | ecosystem: Environmental > Aquatic > Marine >... | reverse complement strand
CAAAAAGGAAGTTGTTATAAAGAATATAACATTTAAAATTGGCAAAGGACAAACTGTTGCTGTAGTTGGCCAATCAGGAAGTGGAAAAACGACAATTGCCAATTTAATTCCAAGGTTTTATGATGTAGATTCTGGTGAAATTTGCATAGATGGAAAAAATATTAAAGAAATTAAAAAATCTGATTTAAGAGGTTTAATTGGATTAGTCCCACAAGATTCTCTTCTGTTTAACGAAACAATTCAAACTAATATTACTCTCTCTAATAAGAATATTTCCAAAAATAAAATACTTGAAGCTTCAAAAATTTCTAATTCATATGAGTTTATTGAGAAACTAGACAATAGTTTTGATACTAATGTAGGAAGTTTTGGAGGTAACCTTTCGGGCGGGCAAAAGCAAAGGATTTCAATTGCCCGGGCTGTTCTTAACAATCCTCCTATTATGATACTTGATGAAGCTACCTCATCTTTAGACTCAAAGTCCGAAAAGTTGGTTCAGAACGCACTGGAAAATTTAATGCATAACCGAACTACATTAGTTATTGCTCACAGATTGTCCACAATTCAAAATGCAGATTTAATTTTGGTTATGGATAATGGGAAGATTGTAGAAAAAGGAAAACATGAAAAACTTTTATCTAAAAAAGGTATATATTCAAAATTAATAAAAATTCAATCATTCAATTAAACCAAAATAAGTCAAAGATTGTCTAAAATTATAATTTATCTAATTGAAAAAGGAATCTGATTTAATAAAAAATCTTAAAAATAAAAATACTCAAAATGTTGCATTTGAAAATTTGATTCAACAATACAAAGAACCCTTATATTGGCATATACGGCGAATTTTATTAAACCATGACGACTCAAACGATGTACTACAAAATACTTTTGTAAAAGTTTTTAAAGGAATTCAAAATTTTAAAGGAGATAGTAAACTTTACACTTGGATTTACAGAATAGCTACAAATGAATCGATAAACTTCCTAAAAATAAAATCAAAGAAATATTTTCAAGGCTCTGAGGAAATGACAAATTACATGTTATCAAATTTAAAAGATGACCCTTATTTTGATGGAGACGAGTTACAACTTAAGTTACAATTTATAATTTCTAAACTTCCTGAAAAACAAAAACTTGTTTTTCAAATGAAGTATGAACAAAACATGAAATTCAAAGATATTTCAGAAATCTTAGGTACATCAATTGGCGCTCTAAAAGCATCATACCATATTGCAGTCGGTAAAATAAAAAAAGAAATCAAAGAAATTCAAACCTTTTAATAATTTAATTGTCTATAAATAAATGAATTATAAAAATAAAATTCCGTTGAATATTAAAAGGTTTAGAATGCCTGATGAATATTTAAATAATTTTAGTGTGAGTGCAATCAAAAAAGCTAAACTAAAAAGGGGAAGTTTTTTAATTCCTAAAGACTATTTTAAGGGTATCCAACCTGAAATTATCCATCAAAAAATATATTTTGATAAAATCAAATATCTAAAAAACATTTTTTACAAAACCTCTTCAGTTGCTGCTATTTTTATTTTGGTATTATTCGGGTATAATCAATTCAAAATTGATAACGAAATTAAATATGATGATATATTAAATTATGTAAATGAAGATATTATTGAATTATCTACATATGATTTTGTAGATCTTGTTGATAAAAACGATCTTGATTTTTCAGAGTACATTAACTATACAGATATCGAAAATTACTTTATAGAAAATACAAATACGGAAATTATAATTTATGAATAATATGAAAAAGCTACTTATCTTTTATTTAACATTTTTCATTTTCCAAACTGGTTTTTCTCAAAAGGAAAGGCTTAGTAGGGAAAAAGTAAATGCATACAAAAAACTTTTTTTATCTGATAAACTTAAACTAAACCCAAATATTGAAATTGATTTTTGGAAAGCCTATAAATCTTATGAGGACAGCCTTTATCAATTGTGGGATAATAATAAAAATAATTTCAGAAAAGTTGCTGATGAGGTGTCGTTTTCTGATCCTGAATATGCTCAATTGATTAATGATTACATGGATTACGAAAAGAAAAAAGTTGAATTAAGAGGCCAGTTGATTTCAGAACTCAGAGAGGTTTTATCTCCTAGAAAAACTTACGAACTATTCAGATTAGAGGAAGATTTTAGAAGAGAAATGATGAAAAAATTAAGAGAATCTAGACAAATAACAAAAAACTAATTTCTTTTATTAAACAAATCAAATATGACTCTCCATAAAAATTTAGTTTTTGGAGTAATAAATATCCTAAATAATATTTTTAATGACAACTTTTTTGCTGACAAAGCAATAGAAAAAGGCTTGAAGTCAAACAAAAAATGGGGAAGTAAAGACAGAGGTTTTATTGCAGAGACCTGCTATGAAATTGTGCGTTGGAAAAGGTTATATACTGAAATTGCTAACGTAAAACATCCTTTTGATTCTAAAAAATTTTGGAAAATTTTTGCTGTTTGGGCAGTTTTGAGAGGAATAGCACTACCTGAATGGAAAGAATTAGAAAATACACCCAAGAGAAAAATTAAGGGAAAGTTTGATGAACTTTCTAAGATTAGAAGATTTAGAGAATCTATTCCTGACTGGCTTGACGCTCTTGGATCTAATGAGTTAGGTGAATCCATTTGGGAAAAAGAATTATCTGAATTAAATAAAATTGCCCCATTGGTTATAAGATCAAATACTCTTAAAGTTACTGTACACGAATTACAATCAATTTTAAAAGATGAGGGTGTGGAATCAAAAAAAATAAATGGCTATCCAAATGCACTACTTATAAAAAAAAGATGTAATTTATTTCAAAAAGAGTCCTTTAAAAGAGGGTTTTTTGAACTACAAGATGCCTCATCTCAACTCGTTTCACATTTTTTGGAAGTAAACCCTGAGATGAGGGTATGCGACGTTTGTGCCGGTGCTGGCGGAAAGACGCTCCATATATCAGCTTTAATGAAAAATAAAGGTAAAATAGTAGCAATGGATATAAACAAATTTAAACTCAACGAATTGAGAAAAAGATCTAATAGAAATGGAGCATTTAATATTCAAACTAAATTAATTCTTGGTCCAAAATCTATAAAAAAAATGAAAGGAAAATTTGATAGACTTCTGATTGATGCTCCATGTTCTGGACTAGGTGTATTAAAACGAAATCCTGATTCTAAATGGAAACTGAATCTTGAATTTATTTCCAGTATTAGAAAAACTCAATCAGAATTATTGAAAAACTATTCTACCCTTTTAAAAAAAGGAGGAAAATTGGTATACGCTACATGTTCAATCTTACCCTCCGAAAATGAAATTCAAATAAAACATTTTTTAGATTCAAAGGAGGGGAAAAAATTCAATTTAGAAGATGAAAAAAAAATAAATCCAAGCAATGGGTTTGACGGGTTTTATATGGCTAGACTAGCTTCAAAACCAACATGTTAATAAAATATGTTAAATCGTTACTAACTTAGATTTCAAAAATTCAATGTTTGTTTATTTTTCGCATAATTTTGAATCAAACTATAGCTAAAAATGGTTTTTTTCTTTAAAGACAACCAAAATCTAATTTTTGCTGTTAATTCAAACAGAAATCTTGATGAGATAGATATAACCAAACTTGAATGGTTATTTAATGCTAGTTATCTGAATGGTGTTAAAAAAATTAAAAAGAGTTTTTTAGGTCCAAGAAAAACAATGGTTACTCCTTGGAGCACCAATGCAGTCGAAATCACTCAAAACATGCTAGTTATTGGAATTAAGAGAATTGAATTGTATACAAGGTTTGAAAATAATAAAGATCTGTATGATCCAATGTTAAATGAGGTTTACAAAGAATTAAACCAGAGAATATTTAAGGTTTCAGTAACCCCTTCACCAATCAAAGAAATATCTGATATTTCAAGTTACAATAAGATTGAAGGTTTGGCGCTGAATGAAGATGAAATAAATTATCTGGTGGAACTTTCGGAAAAATTAAACAGAAAGCTCACTGATTCTGAAGTTTTTGGATTTTCGCAAGTCAACTCAGAACATTGCAGGCATAAAATTTTTAATGGAATTTTTTTCATTGACGGAAAAAAAATGAAATTGTCTCTTTTTGAAATGATTAAGAATACCTCAAAGTTGAACAAAAATGAAATTATATCAGCTTATAAAGATAACGTTGCATTTATTAAAGGACCTATTGTTGAAGAGTTTTCACCAATTAATCCAACCAATGCATCTTTTTTTAAAAAAAGAAAGTTTAAATCAGTAGTATCACTCAAAGCGGAAACACATAATTTCCCAACAACCGTCGAACCTTTCAATGGTGCAGCTACAGGTTCAGGCGGTGAAATTAGAGATCGTTTAGCCGGCGGAAAAGGATCCGTACCTTTAGCTGGAACTGCTGTTTATATGACACCCTATCCCAGGATTGGAAACAATAAGAATTGGATTGGTAAAGAAAGAAATTGGTTATACCAATCACCAACTGATATTTTGATCAAGGCATCAAATGGAGCATCCGACTTTGGAAATAAGTTTGGACAACCATTAATAGCTGGATCTGTTTTGACATTTGAATATGATAGTAATAATATTAAACTTGGATATGATAAAGTAATAATGCTTGCTGGTGGAATTGGATATGGAAAAGAAAAACAGAGCATTAAAGAGATCCCAAAAAAAAATGATGTGATTGCTATACTTGGGGGAGACAATTATCGAATTGGAATGGGAGGAGCTTCAGTTTCCTCCACAGAGACAGGAAAGTACAGTTCAGGAATTGAACTAAATGCTGTTCAAAGATCAAATCCTGAAATGCAAAAAAGAGTAGCAAATACCATTAGAGCGTTTGTAGAACTTGATGAGAATCCAATTGTATCAATTCATGATCATGGAGCAGGTGGTCATTTAAACTGTTTATCAGAACTTGTAGAGGAAACAGGTGGAATTATTAATATTGATGAACTTCCGGTTGGAGATGACACCCTTTCTTTCAAAGAAATAATTGGAAATGAATCACAAGAAAGAATGGGTTTAATCATATCTGAGGAAAATTACTTAAATCTTAAAAAAATTGCTGAAAGAGAAAAATCTCCTTGCTATAAAGTTGGTGAGATAACAAAAGACAAAAGGTTCATTATTAAGTCAAACTCAACTAAAGAAACTCCGATCAATTTAGAACTTTCAGATTTTTTTGGAAATTCACCAAAAACAATAATGAAAGATTTGACTATTAAATCTAAATTTCCTAAAATAGAGTACAACTTTTCACTATTTGAGAAATATTTAAAAGATGTTTTAGTTTTAGAATCAGTTGCATGTAAGGATTGGTTGACAAATAAGGTTGATAGATGTGTTACAGGCAAAGTTGCTAAACAACAATGTGTAGGTCCTTTACAGCTTCCTTTAAACAATTGTGGCGTTATGGCTTTGGATTATCAAGGTAGAAATGGTGTAGCAACCTCGATAGGTCATGCACCTGTAGTAGCTTTAATTAATCCATCAGCTGGATCAAGAGTTGCGATCTCTAAAGCACTAACAAATATTATTTGGGCTCCACTTTCTAAATCAATTAAGTCTGTCTCACTTTCAGCAAATTGGATGTGGCCTTGTAACAACCCAGGAGAGGACAGTCGTCTATACGAAGCTGTAAAAGCATGCTCAAATTTTGCAATTGATTTAGGAATAAATATACCAACGGGGAAAGATTCATTGTCAATGAAGCAGAAATATAAGGATATGGAAGTTTTGTCTCCTGGGACAGTCATAATTTCAGCAACAGCAAATTGTGATAATATAAGTAATGTTATAGAGCCTGTTTTTAAAAATACCAGTGATAGTATATACTATATAGACATGTCAAAATCCTCTTACAGCGTTGGAGGATCAGCATTTGGTCAAACCCTGTCTCAAATAGGAGACAATTGTCCTGATGTAAAAGACACTAAATATTTTAAGAAAGTATTCGATGTTGTTCAAAAATTTATTAAAGATAATTTAATTGTTTCAGGTCATGATATTAGTTCTGGCGGTATGATTACAACATTATTGGAATTGTGCTTTTCTGAAAATGACCTGGGTGCAAATATTGATTTAAGCTCATTATTGTCCACTGACACAACTGAACTCCTTTTTTGTGAAAATCCTGGTATTATTTTCCAAGGTAAAAAAACTGTTGAGGAAAAATTATATAAAAACGATATAGCTTTTTATGACCTTGGAAAGGTAAATAAAAGTGGTCTTCTCACTATTAAAAATAATACTCATAAGCTAAAGCTTTCTGTAAATGAATACAGAGACCAATGGTTTCATAAATCCTTTTTAATGGATACACAGCAAAGCGGAAATAAAAAAGCTAAAGAAAGATTTGACAACTTTAAAAAGCAACCACTTGTTTTTAAGTTCCCAAAACAATTCTCCGGACAACTAACTAATTCAGAAAATAAAAAAATAAATGCTGCTGTGATAAGGGACAAGGGAAGTAATTCTGAAAGAGAAATGGCTTATGTGATGGATTTAGTTGGGTTTAACGTTAAAGATGTGCACATGTCTGATTTGATATCAGGACGAGAAAATCTTGAAAATATTGATTTTATAGTTGCAGTTGGTGGATTTTCTAACTCAGATGTTCTGGGATCAGCTAAAGGTTGGGCTGGTTCTTTTATTTACAATGAAAAGGCTAAAAACAGTCTAATGAGATTTTACTCAAGAGAAAATACTTTGTCTCTAGGTGTTTGTAATGGATGTCAATTATTCCTTGAACTAGGTTTATTGCATCCCGATCATAAACAAAAACCCAGCATGGCACATAATGATTCTAATAAATTTGAATGCATTTTTACTTCTGTAGAAATTAAAAAAAATAAAACTGTAATGTTTGAAAATATGACTGGACTTAAACTTGGAATATGGAGTGCACATGGTGAAGGTAAATTTAATCTTCCTTTAAAAGAAAATAAATATCACATAGTTGGCAAATATGGCTACGATGATTATCCAGCAAACCCTAATGGCTCAGATTATAATACCGCAATTATCAGTAATGATGATGGAAGACATGTTGCAATGATGCCTCACTTAGAAAGATCCACTTTTCCTTGGAACTGGCCATATTATCCCAGCAATAGAAATGATTTTATTTCTCCCTGGGTCATTGCATTTGAAAATGCGAAGAAATGGCTATTGAACAATACATAAAAAATTTCATTAATTACTATGCGCGCATAGTATTTTTTTTTAAATTTGAATAATGTCTAATTTGAAAAAAAAAACGGTTGATCATGTTTTAAGGTCTACTTGGCAAAGTGTTGCTAAAATGTACAACGAAGAAGCTGCGAAATACAGTGGAACAATGGCGGTTGGTTTTGCATTGCTAAGTATCGATCCAAAAAAAGGAACACCATCAACATCATTAGGACCGAAAATGGGAATGGAAGCAACAAGTCTTTCTAGAACATTGAAATCGATGGAAGAAAAGAATTTGATTATTAGAAAACCTCATCCTGTTGACGGAAGAAGTGTTTTAATTCACTTAACATCTTTAGGTAAAACACACAGAGCTTCTTCAAAATCTGCAGTAATGAAGTTTAATGAAAAAGTATTAAGTACAGTTGGTAATGAGTCTTTGAATAATTTTCACGATGTTATAGAAAAAATTAATGAAATAATTGAAAGCAAAAAAGTTTTTTAGGATGAATAGGAAAATTAATAAAGTTGCTATAATAGGATCTGGAATAATGGGCTCCGGTATTGCATGTCATTTTGCCAATATTGGAATAGAAGTTATATTACTTGACATAGCTCCAAATGAACTAAATGAAAATGAAAAGAATTCTGGATTAGAAATTTCTGATAAAAAAGTTAAAAATCGAATCGTAAATGAGATGTTTAACCGTTGTCTAAAGTCTAAACCTTCACCAATTTATAATAAAAAATTTATCACAAGAGTTAAGCTAGGAAACATCGATGATGATTTACATTTAATATCTAAATGTGACTGGATAATCGAAGTCGTAACTGAAAAAATATCTGTTAAGAGAAGTGTTTTTGAAAAAATTGAGAAATACAGAAAAAAAGGATCGCTCATAACATCAAATACGTCTGGAATCCCAATTAGTTTTATGAACAAGGATAGAACCGAGGATTTTAAAAAGCATTTTGCTGTAACTCACTTTTTCAATCCACCTAGGTACTTAAAACTTTTTGAAATCATACCTGGTCCAGATTGTGAGTCCAGTGTAATTGATTTTTTACATGATTTTGGTGAAAAGTTTTTAGGTAAAGTTTCAATTATTGCAAAAGATACACCTGGGTTCATTGGTAATCGAATTGGTATGTTTGGAATGTCAAATATTCTTAATATGGTTAAAGAATTAGGATTAACTGTTGAAGAAATTGACAAGCTAACTGGACCAATAATTGGAAATCCAAAATCGGCCACATTTAGAACTAGTGATGTTGTTGGTCTTGACACAACTGTTAATGTAGCCAATGGTATTTTTGAAAATTGTAAAGATGACGAATTCAGAGATATATTCATAATGCCCAATTATATTGGCAAAATGATTGAAAACAATTGGTTGGGTGCCAAAACTGGGAATGGATTTTACAAAAGAATCAAGAATTCAGGAGGAAAGTCTAGTATTCTTTCTCTTGATCTTGAAACTCTTGAATACAAACCAACCAAAAAAGTTGTATTTGACACTATTGGATCAGTGAAAAAAATTGAAAATATTTCTGAAAGATTCCCTGTATTAATTAAAGGAGAAGATAAAGCTGGTGAGTTTTACAGACGAAATTTTGGTTCCATGTTCGCATACATTCAAAATAGGGTGCCCGAAATCTGTGATGAGATATACAAAGTCGATGATGCTTTAAAAGCAGGTTATGGCTGGCAATTTGGTCCTTTTGAAATATGGAATTCCATTGGGTTAGAAGAGGGAGTTAATTTATTGAAATCTTTAGGACACAAGCCATCAGAATGGATAAATGATATGCTTCAAAACAATATAGATAGTTTTTATTCTATTGAGAATAATAAAACAACTTTTTACGATTTAAAATCTAAAAAATTTAAAATTAAGCCTGGTCAAGAATCCTTTATTGTTTTAAAAAACCTTCACCAAAATAAAACTATTTGGGAAAATAAAGATTCAATTATAACGGATCTTGGAGATGGTATAATCAATATAGAATTCAGATCAAAAATGAATACTATTGGAGAAGGTGTGCTTCAAGGGCTTAATAAATCAATTGATATTGCAGAAAAAGATTTTGGAGGGTTAGTGATAGGTAACGAAGGAGCTCACTTTTCTGCCGGTGCAAATTTGGGTATGATATTTATGATGTCAGTAGAACAAGAATATGATGAAATCAATATGGCTATTAAATATTTTCAAGACACAATGATGAGATTAAGGTATTCAACTATTCCAACTATTGCAGCACCACATGGACTTACATTGGGTGGCGGTTGTGAGCTTACCATGCATTGTGATAAAGCAGTAGTAAATCCTGAAACATATATTGGACTTGTTGAGGTTGGCGCTGGTCTTATCCCAGGTGGAGGAGGTAGTAAAGAGATGACTATGAGAGCTTCTGAGAAATTTAGTAAGAATGATGTGGAAGTTAATGTTTTACAAGAATATTTCTTAAACATTGGTATGGCTAAAACATCCACATCAGCGCACGAAGCTTTTGAAATAGGTTTATTAGAAAAATCTAAAGATTTGGTTTTAATGAATAAGAATTCGCAAATAGCAATAGCAAAAAAGTATGCGATTTTGCTCTCAGAGAGTGGGTATGTTCCTCCTCTGAGAGGAAAAAATATAAAAGTTCTTGGAAAACAAGCCCTAGGGATGTTTCTTGTTGGAACAGATTCCATGAAAACAGCTAAGTATATTTCAGACCACGACAAGAAGATTGCTAATAAATTAGCATATGTTATGGCCGGGGGCGACTTATCCGAGCCAACTTTTGTGGATGAAAATTACTTATTAGATTTAGAAAGAGAAGCTTTTCTATCACTATGCTCAGAAAGAAAAACTTTAGAACGAATCGAACACATTTTAAAAACTGGAAAACCGTTAAGAAATTAATATTATGGAAGAGGCATATATTGTAAAAGGATACAGGACTGCAGTTGGTAAAGCACCTAAAGGACTCTTTAGATTCAAAAGGCCTGATGAATTAGCAGCTGAAACAATTAATTATATGGTTAATGATTTACCTAATCTTGATAAAAAAAGAATTGACGATGTAATTGTGGGTAATGCTATGCCTGAAGCAGAACAAGGTTTAAATATAGGAAGATTAATTTCCTTAATGGGATTAGGAATTGATGATGTTCCCGGAGTTACGGTTAACAGATATTGCGCATCAGGTCTCGAAACCATAGCAATGGCTGCTGCAAAAATTAAATCAGGAATGTCTGATTGTATTATTGCGGGTGGAGTTGAAAGCATGAGTTATATTCCAATGGGTGGATATCGTCCAGTTCCAGGCTATAAAAATGCTAAACAAGGAAATGAAGATTATTATTGGGGGATGGGTTTAACTGCAGAACAAGTTGCAAATGATTTTTCGATTTCAAGAGAAGATCAAGATAAATTTGCATTTGAGTCACACCAAAAGGCAATTAAAGCTATTTCAGAAAATAAATTTCAATCTCAAATTGTACCAATTGAAGTTTCAGAAACTTTCGTAAATGACAATGGAATTAAATCTTCCAGGAGTTATATAGTGGATAAAGATGAGGGGCCAAGACATGATACAAGTATTGAAGTGTTAAATAAGCTAAGGCCTGTATTTGCTCAAAATGGAAGTGTTACAGCTGGAAATTCTTCACAGATGAGTGATGGTGCCGCATTTGTAATTGTTATGAGCGAAAAAATGGTTAAAGATTTGAATGTTGATCCAATAGCAAAGTTTGTTAATTACGCGGTAGCTGGAGTTCCCCCAAAAATTATGGGAATTGGACCAGTCAAAGCCATACCAAAAGTACTTGAGTTGTCTAATCTTACGATATCTGATATTGATTTGATTGAACTTAATGAAGCATTTTCATCTCAGTCATTAGCTGTGATCAAAGAATTAAATCTTAATAAGGAAATCATAAATGTTAATGGAGGGGCAATTTCTCTTGGTCATCCTCTAGGTTGTACAGGAACCAAATTATCAGTTCAAATTTTTGATGAGATGAGAAAAAGAAAATCCAAATATGGTATGGTAACCATGTGTGTTGGAACTGGTCAGGGTGCCGCTGGAATTTATGAATTTTTAAATTAAATTATAGAAATGGAAGAAATCATTGAAAAAAAACAAGAAATTACTCGTGGAGGAGAATTTATAGTTAAGGAGACTGATTGCGAAAATATTTTCACCCCTGAAGATTTTTCTGAGGAGCAGAAAATGATGAAACAAGCTGTAATGGATTTCATTGATAAAGAAGTTTGGCCTCACAAAGAACGTTTCGAAAAAAAAGATTACAAACTTACAGAAGATGTTATGCGAAAAGCTGGAGAATTGGGTTTTTTAGGTGTTGCAGTTCCTGAAGAATACGGGGGCCTTGGTATGGGTTTTGTTTCAACAATGTTGGTTTGTGAATATATTTCTGGCTGTACAGGATCACTTTCTACAGCATTTGGCGCTCATACAGGTATAGGAACAATGCCTATTGTCTTATATGGAACTGAGGAGCAAAAGAAAAAATATGTTCCAAAATTATCTTCAGGTGAACATTTCGGTTCATATTGTCTAACAGAACCTAGTGCAGGTTCGGATGCAAACAGTGGAAAAACAAAAGCAGTTCTCTCCAATGATGGAAAACACTACTTAATTACAGGTCAAAAAATGTGGATATCCAATGCTGGATTTGCAAATATTTTTATTGTTTTTGCCAGAATTGAAGATGACAAAAACATAACCGGTTTTATAGTCCCAAATGATCCTAATAATGGGATTACTTTAGGTGAGGAGGAAAATAAATTAGGTATCCACTCATCTTCAACAAGACAAGTATTTTTTAATAAAACAAAAGTGCCGATTGAAAATATGCTTTCTGAAAGAGGAAATGGTTTTAAAATTGCGATGAACTCTCTCAATGTGGGTAGAATTAAGTTGGCAGTTGCATGTATTGATGCTCAAAAAAGAGTAACAAAACTGAGTGTACAATATGCTAATGAAAGGGAACAGTTCAAAACAAAAATTATTGATTTTGAAGCTATTAAACAAAAAATCGCACAAATGGCTACGGATACTTACGTTGGCGAATCAGCTTGTTACAGAGCATCTAAAGACATTGAAGATAGAATTAGTATCAGACATCAGAGCGGTAATAGCTTTCAAGAAGCTGAATTGAAAGGAGTTGAGGAATATGTTGTTGAATGTTCAATTCTAAAAGTTGCTGTTTCTGAAGATTGTCAAAAAACTTCGGATGAAGGAATTCAAGTTTTTGGTGGTATGGGTTTTTCAGCTGATACACCTATGGAGTCTGCTTGGAGAGATGCCAGAATATCAAGAATATACGAAGGAACCAATGAAATAAATAGAATGCTTTCCGTTGGAATGTTGATAAAAAAGGCTATGAAAGGACATATTGACTTCATAAATCCTGCAACTGATGTTGAAGAAGAACTGAGAGGGATTCCTAGTTTTGAAATACCTGATCTTTCAAAACTTTTCTCACAAGAAAAAATTATTATTAAAAATTTGAAAAAAGTTTTTTTAATGCTAGCTGGGTCTGGAATTAAAAAATTTGGTCAAGAATTAGAAAAACATCAACAAATTTTAATGGGTGTTTCAGACATTCTGATCGAAATTTATATGTGTGAATCAGCATTGCTGAGAACAGAAAAAAACTGTAAAAGATTTGGACCTGAATCACAACGTGAGCAAATATCCATGACTCAATTATATCTTTACCAAGCTGTAGAAATTATTCAAGGAAAAGGTAAGGAAGTAATAATTTCTTTTACAGATGGAGATGAACAAAAAGGTCTTTTAATGGGACTTAAGAGATTCACTAAATATTATGAATTTCCTAATGTAATAAAACTAAGAAACACTATTGCTGATAAATTGAAAAAGGAAAATAATTATTGTTTCTAAGCTGTAGTATGATTTACAGCTTTTGATTTACCCTCAGTATTGAATAATAGTACTTTTGAATTACAATCCAAACCAATGTGTTTTCTCAGTTTTTTAAAGCTTTTTTTATTTAAACATTTTAATAAGCCTGCTAATCCGACAGCACCTGATTCCCCCGAAATTATTTTTGGATCTTTTTTTAGAGGTTCTAAAAAAAGACTCATTGATTCTAGAATTTCATAATCATTAATCTTAATTACACCATCGCTAGCAGATTTAATTATTTTCCAAGCTGACATCGACGGTATTCCACAATTCAAACTATTCGCGATTGTTTTGAGAGAACCTGATGGATTGCATCTTTTTTTGTTTAGAAAAGACTCAAAAACACCAGCTGACTCTGTAGGTTCAACTAATATAATTTTTGGTCTTTTATCCCCATATTTATTCAAATAATACCAAATACATGATGCAGCCCATGAGCCTACCCCACATTGCAAAAAAACCACATCAAAGAAAGGTAAATCCTTTTTTTTAACATTTTCATCTATTTCCCTAAAGTGAGTTTGATATCCTGACATTATGTATGCTGGTATTTTTTTATAACCTTTCCATGAAACATCTTGAACCAATTGCCATCCCATTTTTTTTGAAATATCAAAAGCATATTTGCATGTTTGGTCATAATTTTTTTTAAGCTGTAAAACTTTTGCTCCAAATTTTGAAATTTTTTTTACTGTTAAAAGCGGGGTATGTTTTGGAACATAGACAACACATTTTTTATTAAATATTTTAGATATCCATGATAATCCAATCCCATGATTTCCGTCTGTGGCAGTACATAAAGTAGATACAGTTTTATTTTTTTTTAAAATTTGATCAAGAGCATAAGAAACTCCTAAGGGTTTAAATGAACCCAAACCAAATCTTTTGGATTCATCTTTTACATGAATACTTGATAATTTTAGTTTTGATGCTAATCCTGATAGGTTATGTAATTCAGTTGATTTATAGTTTTTTAATTTTCTGTGAAATAAAAGGGATTGATTTTTCTTTAAAATACTGTTAGTGGTATCATCAAACAGCTCATTTGTGGGGAAATTTAAAATAAAATCACTCACAATATTATTCAGTTTTAAATCCTTGTTTTACCATCCAATCATCATTATAAATTTTTCCAATATATCTACTTCCTGAATCGTGAAGTAAAACAACAACAACATCATTTTTTTTGAAATACCTTTTTAGTTGTAATACACCTTTAACTGCTGCTCCACATGAATTTCCAGCAAAAATACCTTCCATTTTGGCTAACTTTCTCGTATAAACAGCGGCATCTTCATCATTGACTTTTTCAAAAGCATCAATCAAATTAAAATCAACATTTTTGGGAAGAATATCTTCACCGATTCCTTCGGTAAGATAAGGGTATATTTCATTTTCATCAAACTCTCCTGTTTCATGATATTTTTTAAAAACTGATCCATAGGTGTCTATTCCCCATATTTTAATATTGGGGTTTTTTTCTTTTAGGTACTTAGCGACTCCAGAAATAGTTCCCCCTGTACCTACTCCAACTACAAAATGTGTAATCTTCCCTGCTGTTTGAGACCAGATTTCAGGACCTGTACTCTCATAATGTGCTTGAGTGTTGGACAAATTATCATATTGATTTACATACCATGAGTTTGGTGTTTCACTGGCTATTCTTCTAGAGGTAGAATAATAAGATCTTGGATCATCAGGTTTGACATTTGTTGGACAAATAACAACTTTTGCACCCACTGCTTTTAAAACATCAAATTTTTCTTTGGATTGTTTATCTGTTGATACACATATTAAATTATAACCCTTAACGATCGCAGCCAAGGCCAAACCCATGCCTGTGTTACCTGAGGTTCCTTCAACAATTGTTCCACCGGCTTTTAGTTTTCCTGATTTCTCGGCATCTTCAATCATTTTTAAAGCCATTCGATCCTTAACTGAACTTCCTGGGTTGAAATATTCTACTTTTGCTAAAACTAATGCGTCAATTTCTTTAACAATTTTATTTAGCTTAATCAGGGGAGTATCTCCGATGGTCTCAAGTATATTATTTAAATATTTCATTTTTAATAAAAAACAAAGTTAGCTTATTTAGAATATTTTGTGAACTAAAAAATTAATTAGATTAATTAATTTTTAAAGAGTCTGTTGGTGAAATTCTTTCAATAATAGCCGTAGGAATAATAAGCATAAGAAGACAAAAAAATAAAATTCCAAAATTTAAAAATAAGATTGTAATTAAATTTATTTCCATCGGTAATGTAGAAACGTAATAAGTTTCAGGATCGAGCTTAATAGGAGCAAAATATTTTTGAATGTATAACAAAGAGACCCCAATAATATTTCCAAAAAGAAGACCAACAGTGATTAAATAAAGTCCATTGGATAAAAAAATGATTCTTATACTTTTAATACGAGCTCCTAAAACCCTCAACACTCCAATTAACTGAGATTTCTCAAGAATTGTTACAATTAATGCTGTTATCATATTACCACCTGAAACTAAGATCATTACAATTATTATTAAAATTATATTCATATCAAATAGCTTTATCCAATTGAATATTTCAGGAAATTTTTCTGAAATTCCAATTACATCTAAATTTGAAGGTGTGTTCAAATAAAGCTGATCTGCAACAACATCAATTTCATCAAAATCATTTATAAATAATTCTAAATTTCCATATTCACTTTGATTCCAATTATTCATTTTTTGTATGTGTTTTATATCCCCAAAAAAGTAAAGCTTATCAAAATCTGAAATACCTGACTCGAATATTCCAACGACCTCAAAGTTTCTTTCATTAGGAATTTTAGAATTTGAATTAAAGAAAGAAGTTTTGAATTTATTACCAATGTCTAAATTGAGTCTATTTGAAAGGTATTTTGAAATTGCAACTTTATTTGTTAATGAATCGGTTATTAAGGGTATTTTTCCTGATTTCATGTAATCAGAAAAGATTTTATAATTAAAATCTTTGTTAATTCCTTTTAGAACGGCTCCTTCAAAGGTCAAATCAGTTGTTATCAGACCTGTCT
>Ga0209036_1000578_pt1 | contig 16201 bp, 18 predicted proteins | sample MarorgKNORR_S2LV_3_FD_188222 | JGI IMG/M metagenome (GOLD analysis project Ga0209036, IMG submission 188222) | Marine microbial communities from the Southern Atlantic Ocean, analyzing organic carbon cycling - DCM_A/KNORR_S2/LV (SPAdes) (version 2) | ecosystem: Environmental > Aquatic > Marine >... | reverse complement strand
AATTTCTTATTTTTTGATCTTAATAAATAGTTAGTATTTTCAATTCCTTGCTTAATACCTTTAAAACTAATAATTTTATCTATCTCAAATTTTTTATTGATATAAGAAATATCTTTTTTATTTATTTTTGTATAAACAGCCATTTTAATTTAATTTTTTTGGAGCTTTGAAAACAACGTTTTCTTTAATGATTTCTACTTCATCTATACTGACTGTAAATCTATTTTTTAACTCATTGATAAAATTATCAACTAGAATCTCAGGAGCAGAAGCTCCAGAAGAAACACCAATCGTATTTGCGTTTTTGATTAAATCAAATGGGATTTCACTTTGTGAATGAATTAATATTGAATTAGAGCAGCCAGATTTTTTTGCTACCTCCACTAATCTAACTGAATTAGATGAATTTCTACTACCTATCACAAAAAATAAGTCACATTTTTTTGCAATATTTTTAACTGCCATTTGCCTATTTGTAGTGGCATAACAAATATCCTCTTTCAAAGGTTCTTTTATATTTGGAAATCTATCTTTTAATATTTGGATTATATCTTTTGTATCATCTACTGATAATGTTGTTTGAGTAACATAAGAAATTTTTTTGTTATTTTGAATTTTATAGTTTTTGGCTTCATCTTCATTTTGAATAAGATCAATTGATCCTTTGGGCAACTGCCCCATAGTACCAATTACTTCAGGGTGATTTTGATGTCCTATTAAAATTAAATGATATCCAGCTTTATTTAGATTTTCAGCTTCTCTGTGTACTTTTGACACCAATGGGCATGTAGCATCAACATAAGTCATATTGTAGTTTTTAGCGTCCTCTGGAATTTTTTTTGGAACACCATGAGCTGAAAAAATAACTGGTCTAGTTTTATCTTCTATCTCCTCTAGTTCTTCAACAAAGATAGCTCCTTTATTTTTTAAATCATCTACCACATATTTATTGTGCACTATTTCATGACGAACATATACAGGAGTACCATATTTCTGAATTGATTTTTCAACAATCTCTATAGCTCTTTCTACACCAGCACAAAAGCCTCTAGGAGCTGACAATAATATTTTCAATTCTTTATTTTTCATTTTTTTCTATTAAATACTCAAGCAATATATGTGGAAAGGTTAAAGACGCCAAACCTATAAATATAACTTTTAGAATTGAACTATCGAAATTGTATGAATTATTTAATAAATAAAGCCCAAGTAAACAAAAGGTAGCAGTAAGAATGGTTAAGGGCAGAGCTTTTTTTATGAAAATTTTTAGCCCATTCTTTAAATCATTATCATCTAATTCATGCATCAAAGTAATACCGTGTCTAGTAGAATGTAAAAAACAAAAATAAATTGTAAATGCCATCAGAGGTGACAAATAATAATTTATAATTAAAATTGAAAAATAATCTAAAAAAATAGTAAACTTTTTTAATTCAAATTCTTTGGTAAATAATAAAATACTGGATAATGTACTTAAAATAATACCAAAAAGTATAAGGTTATTCATTTCAATAAAATCTAAAGTTCTATAAAAAGACTCGTTATCAATAAGTAATAATTTGAATATAGATATTGTTTCTTCAAAATGAAAAAACATAGGTGCTAAAATTACGAGCAAACCTTTCAAGAAAAATAATAATTGGTTATAATATGAATTTTCAACTATTAAAAACTGAGTATCTTCTTTGCCAAAGTGAAATGAAGCAACTATTAGAAAGATTGTTAATGAAATTGATGGCATGATTGTCCATAAGACTATTACAGTTGAAGCAATAAAAATATATAGCAAATAAAAAATATATATATTTTTTATTTCAAAAATTTTCAGAAGTTTTTTTCCTTTTATATGATCAAGTGAACCATGAGAAACCCCAATACTTAAAATTAAAAGTAAACAGAATAATGGTGAAAATACTAAATTCTCAAATTTTAAAATTGTTAAAGAAAAAATATTACAAAATAAAAAAAAAATGAAAGAATGATTAAAATTTATTTTTTTTAATTGGTTTTTCATTTTTTTATTAAATTAATAAAATAAAGCCTTAATAAAAGTCAATTTTGGCATTCTAAAAATAATAGATAAATCCTCAAAAAAATTACTTTTATTAGACAAAAATTTTATAACAGTCTTTGGAGAGGCCTTAAACATTTTAAAAAAAATTTCAGGCATTTTTTCTGGGTGTTTTTCAAGAACTCTAAGAAATATCTCATCTAAAAATTGATACTTATTACCAATTTTATATTTTTTAGCATGAGTAATATTCTCGATATTCTCTCTTATATATCTACTGTGTTCTTGAATATTTAGAAAAGTGTAACCCGTACTTAATCTCGTCATGCCTCCAGCAGTTCCAATATTTATTTTGTTTTTAACTTTTTCATTTATTGGGTAAAAAAGAGGTATTGCACCTTCTTCTTTATAAATTATTTTGTAATTTTTTAAATTTAAGTGATTTTCAATATAATCTTTAATTTGTGTGTCATAGTCTTTTTGAGAGTCATCATTCATTTTTGATAACCATGTAGTTTCAATTAAAGCCTTAGTCTTTGAATAGGGTAGAGTGTAAAAAAAATGCACACTTTCTCTTTGATCACAATCAAAATCCATAAGATTAAAAATTTCATCATCAAAGAAATCGTTTTTAGTTTCAACTTCTACACCACAAAAATGCTGCCAAAGATTACGATGATCCTTTTTAATTGATGGAACACTATTAAAAACAAAAGAATTTTTTGAATTAATTTCGCTTATATCTTTAAAGAAAGAAATATTATTATTTTCTTTTAATTTACTGTTAATTTTTTCATAGAACAGCCCACTATCAATACTTTGGTATGGATAAATGTTACATTCTAAATGATTAGTTTTTTTTGGTATATTAATAGAAAAATTTTTCCAATTTTTTTTAACACAATCATCAAAATTATGCGCTGCTACTTTCCAAAAAGACCAGGTTTTGTCTTTTTTATATTCTGCTCTTGGCTCAATAATAGCTAAAGTTTTATTTTTTAATTTTTCATTGATCTCAAGTTCATACGCAAGTGATAATCCTGCACAACCACCACCAAAAATAATATAATCAAATTCTTTCATTTAAATTTATTTCCTGATTTATCAAATTATGATCATGTTGTATTTGATCATCTAATTTATGACTGAACGATAGTCTAATTAAGTCAAAAATTGATAGAAAAGTCTCCAAGACTTTTTCAACATTCGATACATATATCTTTCCTGAATTTAGATAATTTTCTAAATTTTTTTTATTTTTTATCTTATGTCCTATTTTTCTATAAACTCTTCTAGCTACCAGAATAGAAAAACGGAAACTAATAGGTATATCCTTAATTGAATAAAATGAATTTTCATAAAAAGTATCAGCAAGATTGATAGTTGACAAAATTTCTTCAAAGTTTTCATTTATATAAAAACGATTATTTTCAGAATCTTCAATTACATCTCTCGATATATTAGTAAGTTGCATCGCAATTCCTAGATCGATTGCTGACTTGAGTGAACTTTTTTTATTAACTTTTAAAATTTTTGCCATCATCAATCCAACAGTTCCAGCTACTCTGTACGAGTAAACCAACAGATCTTTCTTTGTATCTAATTTAACTTTATCTTTAATGTCTGATTTTATTCCCATCAGTAAATCTTGAACAATTTTCAAGGATATATTGAATTCTTCAATAAGATCCCACATATTTTTGATAATAGGATCATCAAAGTTTTTTTGATTAAAATTATTTTCAAAATGATTAAATTTTTTTTCTTTATTTTCTATATTTTCATTATCATCTGCAATGTTGTCTGCGACTCTACAAAAATCATACAAAGCAGAACATTTTTCTAACGTTTTTTTGGGTAAAAAAAAACCAGCCCAACTGAACGATTTGGCATAAACAGATAAGTAACTTTTATTAGACATTATAAAATTTTATCTAATACTTTTGCTGAAGAAAGTACCCCAGGTACACCAGCTCCTGGATGAGTACCTGCTCCTACAAAATAAAGTCCATCATATATCTCTGACTTATTATGAAATCTAAAATAAGCTGATTGAGAAAATTTTGGCTGGATTGAAAAACCAGAACCGTATTTTGTATTTAAATCTTTTTCAAAGTAATCAGGCGTTAAATAAAAATCTTCAATAATATTTTTTCTTAGATTTGGCATTAAATCCTTTTCCATTTTATCAATTACCAAATCTTTCATTTTCTCTCCTTCAATAGACCAATCAATTTTTGATTGGTTATTTGGAACTGGAACTAGAACATAAAAACAATCTTGCCCTTCTGGAGCCATAGATTTATCAGTAGCAGATGGTCTATGAAGATAGTAACTAATATCATTATTTAATTTTTTATTATTAAATATGTCATCAAGATGTTCTTTGTATTTATTTCCAAACTTAATAGTATGGTGTTCTACATTTTCATACTTTTTTTTTGTACCGAAATAATAAACAAATAAACCCATTGAATATTCCATTCTATTTTTTTTCCACTTAAACATAAGTGAATTATTAGAATTTCCATTTAACATTTTTTCATAAACAGCAGGCGGATCTGCGTTACAAATAACATTATTAGTTTCAATATGAGTTTGATTATCTAATTGAATACCAGTTATTTTATTACCATTAGAAATAATTTTTTTAACTTCATGACCTTTAATTATTTCTATGCCAACTTCATTCATCAACTTTTCAAAACCCTTTATAATATTTCCTGTTCCACCCATTGAATAATGGATGCCCCATTTTTTTTCTAAATATAAGATAAGTCCATAGATAGAGGTTGTAGTAAAAGGATTTCCTCCAACTAAAAGTGGATGCATACTTAACATTCTTCTTAATTTTTCATTTTTTATATAAGACGAAACCAATGAATAAACTGACTTATAACTTTTAAGCTTCAATAGAGCTGGTAGTTGTTGCATCATGACTAAAGGTTTATCAAATGGAACATCGGCTAGTTCTGTAAACCCTTTGTCAAAAATTTTTTTCGTAAAGTTAACTAATTTTTCATAACCTATAACATCATCTTTACTCATTTCTGCAATTTGACTTTTCATCTCGTTTTCATTACCTGAATAGTTAAATTTAGAATTATCCTCAAAAACAAATTGATACCAAACCTTGAGCGGAGATAATTTAATATAATTTTTTGGATCTTTTTCAAATAATTCAAATAATTCATTTATTAGGTATGGTGCTGTAATAACTGTTGGGCCACCATCATAGGTAAATCCATTTTTTTTAAATACCCTTGCTCTCCCTCCAAGGTCAGGATGTTTTTCAATTAAAGTAACATTGTGACCTTTAGCTTTTAGACGAAGTGCAGCAGCTATGCCTCCAAACCCAGAACCTATTACAACAGAATTCATTGTTATAATTTATAGTTTTTTTAAAGAATTGTAAGGTTATTATGAGTTAATTTTTTTTAACTCTTCTTTAGTTTCATCTAAATTTTTTTGGAATAGCGCATCAAGTTTAGACTTATCAACAGAAGTAGTGATAATTTTTTTAACAGAATCCACAGCAATTTTAATTGAAGTATCCTTAATTTCTTTAATAGCTGCTTCTTTCATTTGACTTATTTTATTTTCAGCAAGATTTTTTTTGATTTCAGAAGTTTTATGGAACTTATCATTAAGCTCAATTACCATTTTATCGCTGTCTCTTTTAGCTTGTTCTAAAATTTCATCACTCACAGTTTGAGCAGTATCTAATTTTTTTTGAGCTTTATCTAATAATGTTTTAGCTTCAGTTCTTAATTTTTCACTTTCATTAATTTCATTTTTTATATCAGATATTAATTTATTCAGAATTTCGTTTACTTTTTGGGGGACCTTTAAATATACAAGTGCTCCAAAAAAAATAACGAAAGAAACTGCTACCCAAAAAGTAGAATCAATTACCATAATACTTATCTCCATTTTTTTTTGATAAATCATCTACTATTGCTGAAATACTACTATTGTTTATCTCAGCTCCGATCAGTTTTTTCACTAATTCTGAAGACGCTTCAATTGCAATTTTGTTAATTTTTTCTGGGGCGCTTTTCTTAACTACTTCGATTTCTTTCTCCGCTTTTTTAATTTCTTCGTTAATTTGATTTTCCAAGGTTTCTTTTTTATAATTTATATCCTTAATTACTTTTTCTCTTGAGTCTTTAAAAATATTTTTTGCCTCTAACTTACTTTTAAAAATAATATCATCGTATTCTTTAAGTTTAGACTCGCTATCTTTTCTTTGTTTTTCTGCGGCCTCAATATTATCTTGTATTTGAGATTTTCTTAACTCTAAATTAGCACTTATTTTAGGCAATATAAGTTTTGATAAAACTATATAAAGAATTCCAAAAGTTAGTGTAAGCCAGAATATTTGTGAAATCCAAAATTCAGGGTTTAATTGAGGCATACCTCCACTTTCAGCAGCAAAAACTTCTTTTAAAAAAAAGAAATTAAAAAAAATCGACTGAAAAAAAATTTTTTTAATCATTAAATTTAAAATGCAAATAGAATGATTAACGCTACTACCAATCCAAATAATCCTGTTGCTTCTGCTAAAGCAAAACCTAAAAGCAAATTAGGAAATTGTTTTTGTGCTGCAGATGGATTTCTCATCGCTCCAGACAAATAATTTCCAAAAATTATTCCAATTCCCACTCCGGCACCGGCTAAAGCTATTGCTGCTAAACCTGCTCCGATCATTTTTGCTGCTTCTAATTCCATTATATCCTCCTATGTTGTTTAATGGTGTAAATTTAATGCATCATTTAAATAGATGCAGGTTAAGATTGCAAAAACATATGCTTGAAGAAAAGCAACTAAGATCTCCAAACCTGTTAAAGCAACCGAAAAACTCAGTGGAAGCCATCCACCGACAATTCCGAGGCTTATTACAAAGCCTCCGAAAACTTTCATCATAGTATGTCCAGCCATCATATTTGCAAACAGTCTTACAGATAAACTAATTGGTCTACTTAAATATGATATAATTTCTATAACCACTATTAAAGGGAGTAGTATAACTGGTACTCCACTTGGAACAAACAATTTTAGGTAACCAAAGCCATGCTTTATAAATCCAATTACTGTTACCCCAATAAAAATAAATGAAGCTAGTACAAATGTCACTATTATATGGCTTGTAACAGTGAAAGTGTATGGGATCATGCCAAACATATTACAGAAAAGTACAAACATAAATAATGAAAAAATAAATGAAAAATATGGTTTTGCTTTTGAACCCGCGGTGTCACTGATCATTTTAGAAACAAAAGAGTAGCTAAGCTCAGCCAACAGCTGAATTTTATTTGGCAATATCGAATTTTTTTTTGAACCCAAATTGAAAATAATCAAAATTGCTAAAGAGCTAATAACCATAAATAAACTTGCATTTGTAAAAGAAATGTCAAATGTACCTATTTTAATTTCTGGACCAATTCTATAAACTTCGAATTGTGTCATCGGATTTGCTGCCATAAGTTTGTATCTATTTTTGCATATTTTTAGCAGATTTGATTACATTTGTTATTCCAGCAATCACACCTACAAAAAAAAATATTAAAATTAACCAGGGTTTAGTACCAAAGGTCTTGTCTAAAATAAACCCAATAATTGTCCCTACTGCTACTGCTGACACTAATTCAGTACTCAGCTTAAAAGCAGTGCCAATTGAGGACGGATTATGTTTCTTGTCCTCTAAATTTCTCTTAGAAACCTTCTTTTTTGCAATCTCTAAGCGAGTTTTAAACGGATCTTTAGACATTTTGTTTATTTATTTAAGCAACCATACTTTCTGCTTTTTGTAAATCAACAGCAACTAATTGGCTAATACCTTTTTCGGGCATTGTAACACCATACAGTCTGTTCATTTTAGACATGGTTAAAGCATGGTGAGTTACAATAATAAATTTTGTATTTGTAATTTTTATAAGTTCTTCGAGCAAGCTACAAAACCTTGTAACATTGGCATCATCTAGTGGAGCATCTACTTCATCTAGCACACAAATTGGTGAAGGATTTGTTAAAAAAACAGCAAAGATTAGTGATAGTGCTGTTAAAGCTTGTTCACCACCAGACAACAAAGTTATCGATTGAAGTCTTTTTCCAGGAGGACTTACTAACATTTCTAAACCAGCTTCAAGTGGGTCCTCGGAATCAACTAATTCTAACTTAGCATTTCCACCATTAAAAAGTTTTGTATAAACTTCATTAAATTTTCTATTTACTTTTTCAAAAGCTTCAATTAATCGCTCTCTACCTTTTTGGTTTAATTCATTAATACTATCTTTCAGTTTAACAATTGCACTCACCAAATCGGCACGATCTTGTTCCATCTTTTTAATTTCTGCCTCATATTTGTTAGTTTCTTCATCAGCTTTTAAATTAACTGATCCTAATTTCTCTCTTTCCTGTCTTTTTTTATCAAGTAAATCCTCTTGATTAACAGCATCAGGAAGATCTTCGGCTCCATACAGACTCGAATTCTCTAGAATATTTTCCTCAGTTAAATTTAGTTCAGAAGTTATTCTATCAATCAAATCACTTTTTCTTTTTTTGAGACCTTCAATCGTTGCTCCAGAACTTGCTTTTCTTTCTCTAATTTGAATCGATTGTTCTTGAACCTCATTTAGTTGTGCTCGTAGAGTATCTATTTTTTCATCTGTAGAATGAATTATAGACTCATTATCTTCCTTTTCTTTTTCAGAAATCCTTAGACCTTCCGAAATTTGACCTTTCTTTTCAGCTTGTAATTTTGGTTGATTATCTAATTTTTCCAATTGCAAATTCAATTTATTTTTTCTATCGGTAAGCTCAGAAACCATTTTTTCAGAATTTGATAATAAATTTTTCCAACTCTCAATTTCCTTATCTATAATGCTTATTCTCTCGTTTCTTTTTACAGAATCTTTTTTTATATTTTGGTTTTTACTATAGCTATCCGCATATTCCTCAATAATTAATTGACAGTTTTCTAAAACAACTATTGCTTCACTATTTTTTTGCAAATTAATTAATTCCTTAACTTTATCAATTTCTTTTCTTAATTTATTTTTTGAATTATCTAAATCCTCATTAGATTTTTTTTCAGTATCATAATATTTAGAGTCAATTTCAATAAGTTCACTTTTTTCCTCTTTAAGTCTTTTTTCATTCGAATTTGCATCAATGACAATTCCTTTTTCTCTATTGATATCTTCATCAAATGTTCTAAGAGACTTTTTTATATTTTCTATTTCATCTTGAATTCTTGTATTTTCTTCATCAAGTCCTTGCAATTCCAAATTAAGCCTTTGTATTTTTGAAAGATTTTCTATATTTTTTTCTCTTAAAGGGTTTACTTTTTCAGTTTCAGTTTTTATAAAGTTTTCAATTTCTGAAATTTTTTCATTAAAGCCACTCACTTCTCCTTCTGCTTCAGTATTAATTTCATTTTCAATTTTAATTTCTTTATCAATTTCTAATAATTTTAAGTAATATAAACCTGCCTCTATCTTTTTAATCTCATCAGACATATTTTTATATTTAGTAGCCTCTTCAGCTTGTTTTTGAAGATTAGCTAGTTGTTTTTCTTGTTGTCTTCTAAGCTCGTCAGCTCTTTTTAAATTATTTTCAGCAGCGCCTAATCTCAGTTCAGCCTCATGTCTTCTAACATGTAAACCAGATATTCCTGCAGCCTCTTCTAAAATAGCTCTTCTATCTGTTGGTTTTGCAGTTACTAAAGCACCTATACGTCCTTGGCTGATCATAGAGGGTGAGTGTGCGCCGGTTGATAAATCAGCAAAAAACATCTGTGCATCTCTTGCTCTTACCTCTTTATTATTTATATAGAATTTAGACCCTTTATCTTTTTCAATTTTTCTTCTAACACTTATTTCATCTGAGTCTCTAAACTGAACAGGACCTTCATTATTTTCATTTGCCACGGTGACTGAAACCTCAGCAATGTTTTTTGATGTTTTGTTTGAGGTACCAGAAAATATCACATCTTCCATACCTGAACCCCTCATGCTTTTGGCAGACGTTTCTCCCATAACCCATCTTAGAGACTCTACAATATTAGATTTACCACAACCATTAGGGCCAACAATTCCTGTTAAACCGTCTTCAATTAAAAAGTTGGTTTTATCCGCAAAAGATTTAAACCCATTTAGTTGGATTTTTTTAAACTCCATGGATTAACTTATATCAGTTTTTCTAGAGATTTTTTTAAATTTTTATAATTTAGAGATTTTTCAAACTTTTTGTTGTTGATAATTATCGTAGGAGTAGCATTTACTTTAAATTTTTTTGTTCCTTCGATTCGATCATTTAAAACAAAATCTTCAATTTCTTTATTATTAATGCATTTTTCAAAGTCAATATTGAAACCTTCTTTTTCAATAAATTTTTTAAGATTATCATTTACTTCCTCTATTGTACTTCCTTTCACCCAGACTTGTTGATTAGAATATAAACTTTCTAGAATTTTTAAACTATGACCTTGATTGCATTGAGAAATTTTTGAAGCATTAAAAGCAGCAATATCGAGAGGAAAATGTCTAAACTCTATTTTAGCTAATCCAGTATCAATATAATCTTTTTTTAGTTGAGGATAAACATCCTTATGAAAATCAGCACAATGACTGCAAGTTAAAGACTCATATGCAATTATAGTAATTTTTGCATTTATATTTCCTGATACTATCCGTTTAGTTTCTGCGCTAATACTTATTGTAGATACAAAATAAAAAACAAGAATGATTATAATTTTTTTCATTTTTCTTTAAAAACTTTCGTTAACTCTAGTAAAGATTTTTTAATTTTTTCATTTTTAACATTACTAATTTTGTCTTTAAATTTATTATTTGTCACATTTAAATTTAAATCATTTTTTTCAACTATAATTTTTCTTTCATCATTAAAACTAGTTAATTTTATTTTCTCAACCACCTGGTCCTCAAAAAAAGTGTTCATTCTAGTAATGATCTCTTTTTTTGAATATTCTAAATCAACCTCATTACCTCTTCTTACCATTATCGTTAAAGTGCTAACACCAAACTTATTAGAATTTTTATATGATTTTGGATAGCAGACTTTGAATAAATTTTCTCCTACAATATGCCTCCAATTATTTAAAGTTTCAGAATAAATTTGACCTCTTTTACTTATAAACTTTTTGATATTTTTTGGCAAAGTGTCTTTGAAGGATCTTAATCCTTGAATGCTTCCGTTTCTCTGCTTAGTATATTTTTTAAATTGCATATGAAAGATCAATTAGTAACAAAAAAAATTCTTAAATGGTACGATTTAAATAAAAGATCATTACCGTGGCGAAAAAATGTTTCTTTTCAAAAAAGACAGTATTACACATTAGTAAGTGAATTTATGTTACAACAAACACAGGTTGCAACAGTTATTCCTTATTTTAATCGATTTATAAAAGATGTCCCAAATTTAAAAGCTCTTTCAAAAGTCCAGAACAAAAAATTAATAAAATTATGGGAAGGACTTGGATACTATTCTAGAGTTAGAAATCTAAAAAAAACTGCACAAAAAATTATTAAAAACTTTAACGGAAAGTTGCCTGATAATTTTGAAGATTTGATATCACTTCCTGGGATAGGAAATTATACTGCAAGTGCAATTTTATCAATTGCATTTGATAAACCCTACATTCCATTGGATGGAAATATAGAAAGAGTTCTAAAGCGATATTTGTATTTAAAAAAAGAGAGAGATATTCAAAAAGATAATCTTATAAAAAAAAAATCTATATTTGGAATGTCATCAAGACCTAGTGATTATGCCCAAGCTTTGATGGAATTAGGAGCATTAATTTGTAAACCAACCAATCCTTTATGTCATCAGTGTCCTATTTCAAAGAAGTGTAAGTCATTACTTAAAAAAGATTTTGATTTAACAAAAAAAAATAAAAAAAATATAAACAAGTACTTTCTTTTAAAAGTTTATAAAAAAAATCAAAGATATTTACTGATTAAAAATACTAAGTTTAATTTTTTAAAAAATTTGACGATCTTTCCTATGGAAGAGTTATCAAAACCAAAAAATTTTGATGAAAATTTAAACTTTAAAATGTCAAATATGAACATGAATATAAAAATTAAATATTTGAAAAATACCAAAAAATTTCAATCACCTTATTGGATAAATGAAAAAAAATTAGACAATTACATGCTACCATCATTTACAAAAAAAATTGTGAAATATTTAATGAGAAATTAATGAAAAAAATAGCGATCATAGGTGCTGGAATTTCAGGATTATTCATTACTAATTTATTCAAAAAAAATCCTAATTATCAAATTACAATCTATGAAAAAAATACCTCAATTAATTTAGATGAGGGTTATGGTGTACAATTATCAGTTAACAGTATCAAACTTTTAAATGAAATTGGATTTGAAAAATTACATAATAATGAAAAATTTACTCCAGAAAAAATCAATTTTTATTCAAATAAAAGTTTAGATAAAATATGTGAGTTAGATATTACAGAATTTAATTCAGAAGATTGTAAGTATACCACATTGAAAAGATCATCTTTAATAAATTTTTTAAAAACAGATTTGGAAGGTTTGATAAGGACTGGCTATAACATTTCAAAAATAGAGCAAAAAGACGAAAAAATTAAACTTTCTTTTGAAAATGCTGAAGTAAAAGAATGTGATTATTTAATTATTTCTGACGGAGTTTTTTCAAAAAGTAAAAGTCTTATGTCTAAAGATGAGGCAAAACCTAAATATAATAATACATTAGCTATTAGAGGCATCTTGAATAAATCTCCTGAAAATATTGATGTTAAAAATATTGCTTTATTTTTAGGTTCAGACTTTCATCATGTAATTTATCCAGTCAATCCAAATGGGGACTTAAATTTTATAGCCATAATGAAATACCAACTCTCAATAGAAGAACAAAAAAATTACTCATTATTCAGTGATAATTCATTTATCAAAAAAGTATTAGAAAAATTTCCTTCAAGAAATAAAAGCTTTTTAAAAGATCTAAAAGAACTAAAAATATTTCCAGTATTTGTAAGTGAAAATTTCTATAAATTACAAAATAATAATATTCATTTTATTGGTGATGCTTTTTTTGCTTTTCCACCATCATTTGCTCAGGGCGCATCACAGTCTATAGAAGGTGCTTATGATTTATTTAAAAGTATCGAAAATAGTACAGAAAGTAATTTTTTTAAGAATAGAGTTAACAAAACAAAAATGGTTAATATCAGATCAAAATTTAATCAGTTTGCTTTTCATTTATCTAATCCTTTAACTATTTTTTTTAGAAACATCCTTCTAAAAAGATTAGTTAAAAACAAAAGGTTTTTAGAGTCTTACTTGGGAAAAGTATATAGAAATTAATTTTTTGAAATTAATTTTTGTCTCAAATGATCGATTGGGACTACAGTGCCATCCAAATTATAGTGCCAATAAGTCCATCCATTACAGCTTTCAGCACCCAAAATTGTTGCTGCTACTTTATGAATTGAGCCCTCTGTTTGAGCGTGTTTAATGCTTCCATCAGCCATGATTTTTGCACTTATTTTCTTTTTATTATCAAAAATAGTTGTTCCTGGCTTTATTATTCCTAATTCTACCAATGAACCAAAAGGTATCCTTGGCTTAGATCTATTATTTTTAATGGTATCTAGGTAATTGTCTTCAATAGGTTCTGTATTTTTTAATCTTTGTTCAGCAGCTTTAAAATAAGTTTTTTCTTTTTCTATACCATAATAATTTCTACCTAATTTTTTCGCAACGGTTGCGGTTGTCCCTGAGCCTAAAAAAGGGTCTAAAACCAAATCATTTTTATTTGAAGTTGCTAATAAAATTCTATGAAGTAAAGCTTCAGGTTTTTGTGTTGAATGTACTTTTTTTCCATTCTTCTTCAGTCTTTCTGCTCCATTACAAATAGGCAAATCCCAATTAGATCTCATTTGAAGATCATCATTTAAGCACTTTAAAGATTGATAGTTAAAAGTATATTTTGATTTCTCTGATTTAGAGGCCCAAATTAAAGTTTCATGAGCATTAGTAAAACGAGTTCCTCTAAAGTTTGGCATCGGATTTTTTTTATTCCAAATAACATCATTTAAGATCCAAAAGCCTAAATTTTGAATTGTAGCACCAACTCTAAAAATGTTGTGATAACTACCAATTACCCAAATAGCTCCATCTTTTTTTAAAATTCTTTTACATTCACTTAGCCAAGCATAAGTAAAATCATCATATTTTTTAAAACTTTCAAATTGATCCCACTTATCGTTTACTGCATTTACTTTAGATCTATCAGGTCTTGTTAATTCACTTTTTAATTGAAGATTGTAGGGAGGATCTGCAAAAACTAAATCGAAAGATTCATCGGGAATTTTTTTTAATTCCTTTAAGCTGTCACCATTAATTAATTTATTTTTAAAATTAAAATTCATTTGTAAAAATAAATTAGACTCTAAAAAGATTCTTGGGTCAACCTAGGATTGAATTATTTGGATTCGACTTGTATCAAAACTTTTTAAGATAACAAGATATAGTGTTTCTACGTGAAACCTATTTTATTTTATTAATTGGTGAAAACTTTTTTCTATGATGACTTGTAATTCCTAGATCTTTTATGGCTTTTAAGTGATGTTTCGTTCCATATCCATAATTTTGATCCCATTTATAACCTTTAAATTTTTTTGCTAATTTAGTTATCATTTTATCACGTGTAACTTTAGCGATAATTGATGCCGCAGAAATTGAAGGTATTTTTTGATCTCCTTTTATTACTGATTTAAGTTTATAATTTTTTATTTCAGGCAATTTATTTCCATCTATTAAAGTAAGAGTTGGTTTTTTTTTTAGTTTTCTTATAGCTCTTTTCATAGCCAGCAGACTAGCTTGCAAAATGTTGATTTTATCAATTTCTATGACTGATGCCTTACCCACTGCCCAAATAGAATTCTCTTTTATATATTTTGATAATATTTCTCTGTTAGATCTAGTTAAACTTTTTGAGTCTTTTAATAGTTTTTTATTAATGGATTTATTTAAAATTACTGCTGCTGCATAAACTGGTCCAATCAAACTTCCTCGACCAACCTCATCAACTCCTGCTATTAATTTCATAAAATATTTATCTTCAAATCCTCGATTTTCCTTCTTATTTTTTTTAAATCTTCCCATGAATATTTTTTATTTTCTGAAAATCTAATAAGATATGAGGGGCTATAAGTGATCATTATAGGATAGGTTTTATTTTTTAAAATAATTTCTTTCCAATTTCCTCTCTCATCCGAAATTTTGTTGTTTAAATTTGTGACAGCCTCCATTGCTGTAGTACCCATTAAAATTATAATTTTTGGATTTATAATGGTTATATGCTCCTTTAAAAATACAGAGTAACGTAGAATCTCTTTTCTTGTTGGCCTTCTATCTTCTGGAGGTCTGAAGTTGATTGTATATGTTAAATATATCTTTTCTTTTCTTATATTTATAGCCATCAACATTTTTTTTAATAATTCTCCAACATCTCCTTGAAAGGAGAGTCCAGAGTTATCCTCCTTTTCTCCTGGAGCTTCCCCAATTAACATAATCGGACTGTTGATGTCCCCATCTCCTAAAATTAGATTTTTTGAATTATCCCTTAAATTACAATTTTCAATTGAACTAATTTTTTTTTTAAGTTCCAAAAGTCTTGTTTTTTTATTTAAATTTTGCTCATCACTTTGCTCAATATTGTTAGTAATTTTGAATCTATTCAGAGGTTTATTGTCAAAAATGAAGTCAGGCTCAATAATATCCTCCAATTCTTGAACATATTTGGCATTTTGATTTAAAGCTTTTTTAGTCATAAAGTATAAAAATGTTTCTTAAAAAAATTAAATATTTACTTACTATTTTACTACTTTATCAAACTCTAGTAATTTCTAAAAGCTATAGTTTTGAAAGATTTAATTACAAAAGCCTTTCAAAGTATTTTTCTGGGATTGTAGCACTTGAAAATAAAGATAATTCATCAGCATTAGAATTTTTTAATTCGTCTAAGATATTACTCGATACACATGAGCCTTATTTAAAAAGGTATGTTAATTCTTTAGTTTTAGAAAATAAAATTTCACAAGCTATAAATGTAATTAAGAGCCATAAAAACAAAGATGATCAAAATTTTTTTGATGCCTATTTATTGCTTATCTTA
>Ga0209036_1000577_pt1 | contig 16203 bp, 8 predicted proteins | sample MarorgKNORR_S2LV_3_FD_188222 | JGI IMG/M metagenome (GOLD analysis project Ga0209036, IMG submission 188222) | Marine microbial communities from the Southern Atlantic Ocean, analyzing organic carbon cycling - DCM_A/KNORR_S2/LV (SPAdes) (version 2) | ecosystem: Environmental > Aquatic > Marine >... | reverse complement strand
GGTTCGCTTGGCCAAGCGCTTGGCCAATCGGTCGACGAACGATGCCCGATTCCCTCCCGAGCGACAACGGAGAAGAGGAATCTTTTTGAGACTAGTCTCTTTGACATTTTACCGCCTACTGTGCACAATTACCCCCGTGCAGCGTCAAGTGAGAGAAGAAGCAAAGCGGAAATTCATCGATTTTCTTGAGAAAAAGGATCTTCGCATCACCAACCAGCGGCGCGTGATCATCGACACTGTTTTCGACACTGAGGAGCATTTCACAGCAGACCAGCTTCTCGACTGGGCGCGAGAAAGGGACAGCTCCGTCTCCCGCGCCACGGTGTACCGCACGTTGCCTCTGTTGACCGAGAGTAACCTAGTCCACGAGATGGACTTCGGTAAGCCGTACAAGTTTTACGATCCTAACTACTCCGATAGCCCAAACCACAATCACCTCATCTGTGAGGATTGCGAAAAAATCGTGGAGTTCGACAGCGATCGCATCGAGCAAATCGAAAATGAGATTGGCCAAAAGTTGGGCTTCACCGTGAAGTCGCAAAACCTGCAGCTTACCGCAGCGTGCGACACCCTCAAGCGCAACGGTGCCTGCGATAAGAAAACCTGCAGCTAGTCAGTACGACTTCAACCGCAAACGGTGATCGGTCCTCCCCTTTTGGTGATGCTCCAGCGGTGGCAACTCGTCGAGCGTGGGTGACTCCGTCTCTGCGAGAATAGTACCAGCTATTTTCTGCAACTCGCCCCACCTCGGCCACTCCAGTTCCGGTGCGTGGTTGATTTGTCGCAGCAAACTCCGCCACTCGATGATCGCACGGTCGATGTCCCCTGAGCCAAGCAGCTCCGTCACCCAACTCCCTTTGTCGGCCGGGTTCGCGTGCAGCGCCGCGACAACCTGATCCGCGCCCGCGCCATAACGCGGCGGCAGCCCAGCATCCAGATAACCGGCAACTGTGGTGTCTCCGAATCGTTCACGGCAGGCGATCGGGATGCGCCCCTTCCAGCGATCCTCCTCGTTGGTGAAACGAAACCCGGCGTCCAGATTGGCCAACTCAAAAACCAGTTCATCGACCGGAATCGTTTCGTCCTCCAATGCCGCCGCAATGCCCAGCCCGAAGCTCTGCGAAAAGAAACTGACCATGCGACCCCGCAGTGTGGGTTTGCCATCGGCATCGACCAACTGCAGTCGCTTCCACAAAAGCGCCACGCCGGTGGCCGGTTTCAGGTCGCGACACTCGGCATGCAAGGTGCAGCCGGCACAGGTCGCGTTCACCACCTGCCGCTCAAGGGGACGGATCATCGCCACGCCGTGTGAATCCACATGTGCCAACACCGACTGAAAGTCCAACCGCACCTGCACCATCAAACGGTATTCGCTCCGGTGAAACCGAACAACCGGCGTGTGATGCTCGGCCAATTTTTCCTCGAGCAGCGGCTGGATTTTTTTTCGCCACAACTTCACCGGCACAACCCGCTTGTTCCAGCCGGTCATGCGGCGCACCCACTTGGCCAAGTCGAGCAACTGGTTGTTCAACTCGTCGGCCACCTTTTGTTCGCGACCGTACGCCTGACCGTCATCCAGCAGCACCAGTTCCCCGGCGCCGGTTCGGCGCAGCACATCCGGCTCCATCAAGGCGGGCCGCAGCACCGGAGCTTGGCCAAGCTGCAACTCTTCACTCCGCTTGGGCGGAACAAAAACATCCTTCAACAATTGACGGGTGGCGCTTGGCCAAGTTTCCCATTCGCCCCGGCTGTTGCGCATCTCGCGGACTTGTTTTCGGGATTTCCTCGCCCGCTCGGAATCGGTGCCCAAACTGCACGGAGCATCGGGGTGTTTTCGCGAAAACTCCATCCCGAGCAAAATCGGCTGGGTGGTGAACAGTCGTTCCTGCACCCTCACCGCCTCGGTGTAAGGGTCGCGCTGCTGCTCCGCCGCGCCATGCATCAGGCCAAGCAGCGACGCCCAGTCGACCATACCGTTGCGCGCCAGAAGACAGGGATAGCCATCGCGGATGCGAATTTCATTTCGCGAAACCAGCGCGTAGCCGACCTCGTCGATCCCCCGTCGTCCAGCACGGCCAAACATTTGGTGAATCTCATCCGCCTTGAGCGGAATCTCGAGATGATCGCGCCGGTACGAGTCCGCCGCGAGCGCCACGCTGCGGAGTGAAAAATTGATCCCGGCCGCCAAGCCCATCGTGGCCACGACAACCCGGAGTTGGCCGGCCTTGGCCAACGGCTCGATCACACCGGCCCGGGCACCGTAGCTGAGTCCGCTGTGATGGTACGCCACCCGTGCGTGCAGCATCCTGGCCAGATGATCACCGACCAGTTCCTTCTGCCCGTGCGTCAATTGAAGTGGGTTGGGGTTGGGTAGGTTGCGGGCGATGTCCGCCGCCAACGCCTCGGTGGCACGTCGGCGCGGCGCGAAGAGCAGCATGGGCCCAAGCCCCTCGGCCAGCGCCTTGGCCGCGAACCTTGGCCAGTACCCCCGAATGTCCGAAGGCACATTGTAGTTGAGCATGCCGGCGTAAACTTCCTCAAGCGGCACAGGCCGTTCATCGTGCCAAACCCACTCGGCATCACGGCCAAGCCGCTGAAGCCAGGCGACCACGTGCTTGGGATTGGCCACGCTGCCGCTGAGCATGAGCAGCTGGGTTTGGGGCGGCGCCATCGCGATCGCCAACTCGTAGTTCAGGCCACGGTCGGCATCGCCGAGCATCTGGTATTCGTCGATGACCAACAGCTTGGGGCCGTCGCCATTGATCAGTCGGTTTTTCTGAGTCTCAAGCGTGGCAACGATGACCGGTGCGTCAAGGTTTTCGGAGAGGTCCCCGGTGGCGATGCCGACGTTCCAGCCACGGGAACGCCACTCCGAAAGTTTGTCATTGGCCAAGGCTCGGGTGGGCACGGTGTAGATCGCCTGGCCTGGGTTACGGCCCTCGTTGGACCACAATTCGAAGATGAACGTTTTGCCCGCCCCGGTCGCTGCATGTACCACCACATCCTTTCCATTGCGAAGATGCTGCACGGCCTCCTGCTGCCAAAGATCAGGCACGACAACCTCATCCAAGGCGGAAAACTGCTCCAGAGACTCCCCAAAAGACGACACCGGGGCACCTTACCGAAAAGCGCAAGGACGGCCAAATCAACGCTTGGCCATGCGCTTGGCACACCTGCTGCTCAGTAGCTGCTCGGTTTTGTCTTCGGAGGAGGGCAATTCATTGCGTTCTTTGATTATACACAGGGACTTTGTCTCGGCAACGGCCTTGTGATGTTGATTTGTTCAGGGTTCCTGTTCAGTGAATCTGCACGAGGATCATGACATTGCGGAGCTTGGACCCCTCTGCCTTGGATCCCTGAACATCCTTTCGCGGAGCTGAAAAACCCCTTTTTTCGGCGGTGCGATCTTCAAGTCGGTCTCCCCCATTAGGTAGACAAGTCCAACCTAAGCTGCACACATCGGGCAAACTAGCAATGCCCCCCAAATCGGGAGACCGGCTTACTCTTTCATACAGCCAAAAGGGCAGCACCGAAGTGCTGCCCTTTGCTGCATGAGGATCGGGCCTTATGCATCCCATTTGGGAGGTAGCTTTAGCCCCAATTCTTAACCGATTAAACGGAGAGCCGATTGCGGCAATATGTTTGCCTGCGTCAACATCGCCGTGCCGCTCTGGACAAGGATGTTTGCGCGGGCATATGCCGTACTCTCGTTTGCCACATCCACGTCCTTGATTCGACTGTTCGCAGCCGACAGGTTTTCGTTCAGGATGTTCACGGCCTGATCGGTCAGGTTCAAACGCTGAATGTTTGCACCCACCTTGGCTCGCATGTCTGCCAGGTTCTGGATCGACGTCTGAATGTTGCTCAATGCCGAAGCCGCACTGGCCGTGCTGGTGATCGCCGATGTGCTCGAGTTGTAAATCCGAGCCAAACCGGTTGTCGACGTGGCCGAGGTCATGTCGATAGAATTCATGGTGAACTTGGCGGCGTCACTGTCGATCGTCACGGCTTCACCGTTCGTGGCAAACAATGTCACACCGTTAAAGTTCTTCGACCCAATGTCGCTGATATAATTCTGCAACTGAGTAAACTCGACCGAGTAATTTGAACGGTCAGTGTTCGTCTTGGTTACGTCCTGAGACAGGACAGACAACTCACTCATCCGGTCCAACGCGACCTGCACCTTTTGCAGAAAGCCGTCCTGGGTTTGTGAGAATGAAGTAGCGTTGCCCAAGTTTGCGCGGACAGCGTTGTTTCTGTTCATCTGAGCCTCAAACCGGATCACCTGCGCCAAGCCGGCGGCATCGTCTGCAGGTGAGACAATCTTGCTGCCCGAGGATAAACGGGCCAGAGATTGGGAGAGGCGTTCAGTGGAAGCCGCAAGATTGCGGGATGCTGCCGAAGCAGCAACGTTCGTATTGATTATCATTAGACAAGTCCTTTCGTCTGTTATTGTTAAAACGGCATCCTTGCCGCTGGAAAACTTTCAGGCGTTTTCCGTTTACCTGCGATCTAGCAATCGCGCTGCACAGATATACGATCGGCACTCCCTTGAATTTCTTTAGGATTTTTTTGGGGAATTTGTTTTTCACCAAACTTGCCTCGGCGCTTGGCCAAATGCATGGTCGGCGGGTTGTCATGAATCGACTACCATTTCGCGCCCGACAGCTTGGCCAAGCGCTTGGTTTGCTGGCCGTTTTTTGTACAACCACCACCCCGGGGTTATCCCAATCCGCCGCCAACCGCTTGGCCTATCTCGATGGCGAAGATCCGTTCTACGTGGGCCTTGATTTCCCGAAACTCACGACGCCGCAGTGGGTAGGCGATAATGGAGTTCAAGCCGTCGTCACACTGGGTATAGACGATATGCGCGGACATGGGCGTTACGAGAGTTTTTGCCGCCCCATCCTTGAGCGCCTCAAAAAAATCGACGGCCGCGCACCGATTAGTATTTTTTGCAACTCGATCACCCCTACCGAGCCACACCTGCAACAATGGCTGAAGGAAGGCGTTACAATTGAGGTCCACACCCTCAGCCATCCCTGCCCCATCCTTGGCGGACGGAATTTTGTCCCGGCGAAAAACACCTACCACGGTGGCGTCGATCTGCTGAATAATATCACCAATAACCTTCCGGTCGCCTTTCGCACGCCCTGTTGTGATTCGCAAAACACCCCCAGTCCACGTGTCTTTTCCGAGCTGTTGATGCGAAACAACCCCGCCGGACAGTTTTTGGAGATGGACACCTCGGTGTTCAACATTTTCACCTCGGAGGACAAGTCTCTCCCAGTCTCGCTTCTCACCGATGCCGACGGCGAAGCGAAGTTTGAAAAGTATGTCCCGTTTGATTCCTATGTCGTTACGATCGAAAACTACCCTTACCCGTACGCCGTCGGCAGCAGCATTTGGGAGATGCCTTGCATGGTGCCAAGCGACTGGGAGGCACAGCACCTCCACGGCAACAACAATCCCGTCACCGTCGAAGACTGGAAAGCCGCAATCGATGCCACCGTGCTCAAGGAGGGTGTTTTCAATTTCGTGTTTCACCCGCACGGCTGGGTACAAAACACACAGATGATCGAATGGATCGACCACATCACGGAGGCACACGGCAACAAGGTCAAATTTCTCAATTTTCGTGAAGCCCTCGAGCGGCTCACGAAAAACATGCTTGGAGGCCAACCCCTAAAGGCAAAGAACGGACAGGACAACGGCGTGCGACTTCTCGACCTCAACAACGATGGTTTCATGGATGCAGTCATTGGAAACGAAACCGTGCAACAAACACGACTCTGGGATCCGAAAGCCAAGCGCTGGAAGACTTCCCCGTTCCCCTTCCGTTTGGCCCACATCGACCGGGACGGCAATCGCTCCGACTCCGGTGCCCGGTTCGGCGTTCTGCATCCAAGCGGCTACGCCTCGGTGTTCATCAGTAACGAGACAGTCAACGGCATCTGGCATTTCGACGGCAACGGTTGGCAGAAAGACCAAGCGCTTGGCCAAGGGCTTGAGATCGGTGGCCAAGCGATTCAAACCGCCAACGCCGGACGGGACAACGGCGTGCGACTTCGCGACACAGACAACGATGGCATGTGCGAAATCATCGTCGGCAACCCACAAAGCCAAGCGGTCCTGAAATGGAACAAGAGCCAGCGAAAATGGCTGCCGCCCAACTTCAATCTGCCGAAAAACGTCCAAATCGTCCGCGAAGATGGAAGCGACAACGGCGTGCGCTTTGTCGATATCAACAAGGACGGCTACCTCGACGTCATTCATTCCAATGAAGTCCGGTATTCGTTTCACCTCTACGTGCCGCAACCGATCCTCGGGTGGGGCATTGGCTGGACGCGCGAAGTCATGTCCGACCTGCGAAACGATGGCAACGCGATCCCGATGATCGTCCGCGGCGGCGAACACAACAACAACGGTGCCTGGTTTCACTCCAACCATTTGTGGGTGCAAAATGAGGACACCGCACATCTGCCAAACCTCGTTGACCGACGTTCGTTTGACGATCTCCTGCGCGGCGTGATGCCTCTGCCCAAGTCACCCGAAGACTCCGCAAAGGCCATCGAGACTCTACCCGGATTCAAGGTGGAACTCATGGTCAACGAGCCGCTCGTGATGGATCCGGTGGCGTTTGAGTGGGACGAGCACGGACGTCTGTGGGTTGTGGAGATGGCCGACTACCCGCTTGGCCTGGACGACAATGGAAAACCGGGGGGCCGTGTCCGCGTTCTTGAAGACCGAAATAATGACGGACGCTACGACCACTCGACCGTTTTCCTCGATGCCCTACCGTACCCGAGCGGTGTGATGCCGTGGCGCGACGGCGTCCTCGTCAGTGCTGCACCGAACATCCTGTTCGCCCGCGACACCAACGGCGATCTCCGGGCTGACGAAACCAAAATACTCTTCACCGGATTCGTCGAGGGCAACCAGCAACATCGCATGAACGGATTTGAGTACGGGCTGGACAACTGGGTCTACGCGGCTAACGGCGACAGCGGCGGTATCATCCGTTCCCCGGGTAAAGATCTTTCCGTCAACATCCGTGGGCGTGACTTCCGCTTTCACCCCGACACGCTCGCCTTCGAGACGCAGGCCGGGCAAACTCAGTTTGGCCGCCGCCGCGACGACTGGGGCAACTGGTTCGGCAATAACAACCCGTCCATCGGCTGGCACTACCCGTTCCCCGAGCATTACATTCGCCGCAATCCGCAACTCTCCTCAACCCGCACTCGGCAGATCCTAGGCAATTACGAGCGGTCGCACATGATCCGGAGCATCAGCCGGGCGGTGCAGAGATTCAACTTAGTCGGCACCGCGAACCACATCACCGCCGCCAACAGCCCCGCGCCGTACCGCGACGAGTTATTCGAGCAAGCCAACGGACAATCCATCTTCATCAGCGCGCCGGCATACAATGTCGTTCGCCGTGAAATGCTCACCCCGGACGGGCTCAGCTTCCGGAGCAATCGTCCCGAGGGAGCCAACGGGCAAGAATTCATCGCATCACGGGACGCCTGGTTTCGTCCCACCACACTCAAGACCGGGCCGGACGGCGCGCTGTGGATCGCCGATTTTTACCGGCTCGTCCTCGAGCACCCGGAGTGGATACCCAATGATGTCGAACGCAAACTTGAGTTACGGGCCGGCTCCGATCGCGGCCGGCTTTATCGCGTTTATCCGGCAAACAAAACGCCACGACCCATCCCTAATCTTGCCAACAAAACTGTGCCGGAACTGGTCGCCGCCCTCGACAGCCCAAGCGGTTGGCAACGGGACACCGCACAGCGGCTACTGGTTGACCGGGGCAATGCCTCCGCCGCGCCGCACTTGGCCAAACTGCTGAAAAACAGCCAACGGCCAACGACCCGTTTGCAGGCGCTTTGCACGCTCGAAGGGCTGAAACAAATCATGCCCGAACACATCCAACTGGGCTTGGCCGACCGGCATCCCGGCGTGAGGGAGCATGCCATCCGGGTTGCAGAACCGCTGTTCCGTGCCGGCCAGGCGGATGCGCTTGGCCAAGCGCTTGGCCAAGCCGTTTCCAACTCCGCCCCGCGTGTCCGTGCCCAACTCGCGTACTCCGTTGGCGAATGGAATTCCCCCGTTGCAGGCAAAATCCTCGGCCGCCTGGCCAAGCTTTCGTCCGGCGAGCCCGACCTGCAGACGGCCATCGCCTCATCCGCCACCGGTCACTCCGTGATCATCCTTAACGAACTGATCAACGATGGCGACATCGGATCGCACGGATCACTCACCGGCAATCTGCTGGCCTTGGCCGGGGCCGAGGCGTCCGCCGCAGAGATTAAAAAGCTGCTCCTCAACCTCACAGCCAAGATCGACAAGCTGGAGACTTGGCGACTGACCGCACTCTCTGCTCTGGTCGAAAATGCACAAAAAAGAAACCTCCCGCGATCGGAGCTTGGCCTTGAAGATGAACTGCTCGATTCGTTGAACGTGATAGTCGAGAACGACGAGGCCGGGACCGGCGACCGGGTTGCGGCGCTTCGACTGTTGGCCAACATCGCGGACGACGCGAAACAGGTTCGGGAAATTCTACACCGGCAGCTTGGCGCCCTGTCACCCACCCCGCTTTTCGACCTGGCGCTGGATGAACTCAACAAGCGCGACCCGGCCATCGCCCCGCTGTTGACCCACTGGAAAAGTTACTCGCCGAATCGCAAAAACCGGGTGCTGCAGCACATCCTGAACGATGAAAAGAAGACGCTCGGCCTGTTGTTCGCCATCGACAACAAACTGGTTCTCCCCGGCGAAATCGGCGCGGCTTTTCGGCAACTGCTCAAGCAACACTCCAACAAGACGATCCGCGAACAGGCAGCAGCGCACTTTGGCCGGCAAAACACACAGCGCGACCAACTGGTAACTGATCGACTGGCGAAGATGTCTCCCCTCAAGGACGACGGAGCGGCTGGCGAGTTGCTTTTTGCCACCCACTGCGCCGCCTGCCACAAACTCGGCAACACCGGCAACGCGGCCGGCCCCGACCTCGCGGCGATCGCCGACAAGTCTCCCCGCGCACTGCTAACGGCCATCCTAAATCCCAATCAGGCGGTCGAGGACCGGTTCAGTGTGTACGCGCTCGCCACGAAGGACGGCACCCAACTCGCCGGCATGATCACCAACGAGGGGGCCAACAGCGTCACGTTGATGGACTTGAACGGGCAGCAACGGCAGATCCTGCGGGCGAACATCCAGTCGCTCACCGGTCTGGGTCGTTCTCTGATGCCGGAGGGGTTTGAGCAGGTTTTCAACGACCAGCAACTGGCCAACCTGATCGCCCACATCAACGCCTCCGCTCACCCACCCAAATCGTTCCCCGGTAACAAGCCCAAACTCGTCTCCGAGGAAAACGACTCACTGACTCTCACTGCATCGAATACGGAAATATATGGCGACTCATTGATGTTTGAGGAAAAGCACCGAAACCTTGGTTTCTGGCGCGCCCCCAACGACCGGGCCGCTTGGTCGATCAAAACAAAACGAGCCGGCGTCTACGATGTTCACCTGAACTGGGCGCTCGACGGCAAGGCTAAGGCCAACCGTATCCAACTTCGCATTGGCCAGAACGAAATCGTTCACGCCGTAGACAGCACCGGCACGTGGGATCAATACCGGTCAATCCACATTGGCACAGTCGAACTCGATGAAGGCGAGCAGCGCGCCATCATGCAGGCCATCACGCCCATCTCAGGGTTTGTCATCGACCTGAAATCGGTCAAATTGAACCGGAAAAACAACTAATCACGACTTGTTTTTTTACAGGCCGAGTGAAACCCTCCGTCCCCCCGATGATCATGTGACGCACTCGTCCCGTGACCAAAATGCAAAAAATACTGCTGCCACTCGCTGTTTTGGCCATCGGCCTGAGCATCCCGGCCGACCTGTTTGCACAGGAGTCCCGCTCAAACTCCCGCCGCACGAGCATCCCCCGCCCCTTCCTTTACGCCTACCCGGAGAAACCGGGTGAATCGCCGCTGGCCGAGGTACGGAAATCAATGCTCGAACAATTCGACGCCGACAAGGACGGCTTCCTCAACAAGGCCGAGCGCAACGCCATGCGCCTGGCCACGAAGAAATTTTCAGACGAACGCCACGACGAAATCCGACGCGCCCGCGAACGCCGGGACGGCGGCCGTGAAGGCGGCTCCCCGAAACCGCCGGAACGCTGGCTGGCAGCCTATGACAAAAACAAAAACGGACGCTTCGACGGCGACGAGTGGGACACCGCCCGCGGCACCGAGATCAAAAATGTCACCGCCCGTTATGACGCCAACAAGAATGGTAAAATCGATGACGACGAAAAGCAGCGCCTCGTCGAAAATCTGAAGAAGAACAACTACAACCCATACGACAATTACATTCGCACGATTGTCGCTGGCCTGCGCGGTGAGCGTTCCGGCAGTGGCAGGGAACGCCGGTCGCGTTGGAAGGAGTTCGACACCAACGGTGACGGCAAGGCCAGCCGCGAGGAACTCGCCGCCATTCGCAAATACGAAAGCCAAGCGCAGGAGAAACCATGATGCTCCGCCACCTTGCCGCCGGCATATTGCTTACGACAACGGTTATGCTTGGCCAAGCGGCCAACCCCACCGTGGTGATCAATGAGTTCGTCGCCATCAACGATTCCGGGCTCAGGGACAACGAGGGGGATTTCTCCGACTGGCTTGAGTTGCACAACTACGGTACGGAAACCGTCGACCTCACCGGCGCGGCATTGACCGACAGCCGCAAGCGCTTGGCCAAGTGGACATTTCCCGAAACCAAAATTGAGCCCGGGCAGTATCTCGTTGTGTTCATGTCCGGCAAGGACCGGCGCTCCGGAGACGAGACGTCGCACGCCAACTTCGCCCTGCGCGGCAAGGGAGATTACCTCGGCCTGATCGCTGGCGACGGCGAGACCGTAATCGATGAATTCGCACCCAAATACCCGGATCAAAAAAAGGACATCGCCTTTGGCATCCTCCCGGGCCAAGCGCCTGGCCAAGCGGAAAACCTGAAGCGGGGTTTTCTCGCCCCCACCCCGGGCAAGACCAACGCAAGGCCGCTCGCCGGCACGGTTAAGCCGGTGAAGTTCAGCGAAAAACGCGGTTGGCACGAGCAGTCGTTCAAGCTCGCGCTCTCGACAAAAACCAAGGGCGCCACTATCCGCTACACGCTGAACGGCACCCGTCCGACCCCGGAAAACGGCCACGCTTACGAGTCTCCGGTGGACATCGCCAAGACGACCACGCTTCGCGCTGCGGCCTTCAAAAAGGGACACAAAGCCTCCGCGCCATCCACCCGGACATTTCTTTTTCTGAACGACATCGTGAAGCAATCGCCTGACGGATTGCCGCCCGAGTATTTCCCATTCACGTGGGGCGACAATAAGGTAGACTACGGGATGGATCAGCGGATCGTGAACGACCCGCACTACGCCAAGGATCTGGTCAAGGGCTTCCACTCGCTGCCCTCGTTTTCGCTGGTCATGAATCTCGACCACCTGCTTGACGGCGAAAAAGGCATCTACGCCAACTCCGAGTGGGACGGCCGCGAAGCCGAGCGCCCCGCCTCCATGGAGTTGATTCATCCGGACGGCAAAAAAGGGTTTCAAATCGACTGCGGCATCCGGATACGCGGTGGTTTCAGCCGGCGCAGTTCCAATCCAAAGCATTCGTTCCGCCTGTTTTTCAGGGACACCTACGGCCCGTCCAAGCTGAAATACCCGCTCTTCGGCGACAACGGGGCGAAGGAATTTGACAACGTCGATTTGCGCACGTTTCAAAACTACTCGTGGCACATTGGCGACAAGGAGCGCACGATCTTTTTGCGTGACCAGTTCAACCGCGACCTGCAACTCGCGATGGGTCAACCGGCAGCGCGGGGCAAATTTTATCACCTATTCATCAACGGCCACTACTGGGGGGTGTTCAATACCTGCGAACGAATCAAGGCCTCCTACGGCGCGTCCTATCTCGGCGGCAAAAAGGAAAACTACGACGCCATCAAAAAGGGACGCACCTACCTCGAAGATCGCAAGATGTCCGTCGGCGTGATGGCCAACGACGGCAACCTCGATGCATGGGGACGGCTCTGCGATATCGCGCGCGAAGGCCTCGAGTCCAACGAGGCCTACTTCAAAATGCTTGGCAAAAACCCAGACGGTACCGAGAACCTCGACTACGAAGGTCTGCTCGAGGTTGACAATTTGATCGACTACATGCTGGTGATTTTTTACGGCGGCAATTACGACGCGCCGGTCAGTGCGTGGGGGCAAAACTTTGGCCCCAACAACTGGTACGGCCTGCGGCACCGCAAAAAACGGGATGGCTTCCGCTTCTTCGTATGGGACGCCGAGCACACGTTTCGCGATGTCCGCGAGGATCGCACCGGCCCATTCCCGGCCGGCAACCACTACTCGAGCAGCAACCCACAGTGGATCTGGCAGCAATGCCTCGACAACGAGGAGTTTCGTGTTCGCGTGGGCGATCGCATTCAGAAACATTTTTACAACGGCGGTGTGCTCACCCCGGAAAAAGTGCTGGAACTCTTCCAGGAGCGGATCGATGAAATTGAGATGTCCGTTGTTTGCGAGTCCGCCCGATGGGGTGACTCAGGCTACACGCCCTCCGGTGGCCGGGCCTCGACCGAGCGACGGCCTCGCACACGCGACGATGACTGGGCTCGTGAGATCAACCGCTTGGTCAACGATTACTTCCCCGCCCGCAGCGAGATCGTTCTGTCGCAACTCTACCGACACGGGGCGATCTCCGATGTCACCGCCCCGGCGTACCAGTTCACATCGGATAAATCACAGGTTGAAGTTGAGGCGGAGAACGGTGAACTGTTCGTCACTACAGACGGCACTGATCCCCGTCAGATCGGGGGCAAACCGACGCCCTCTGCCCGGCGGATTGAGTCGGGAAAAACATCCCTGCCCGCCGGCAAACCCATTCAGGCGCGGGCATTTCACAAGGGCGAATGGAGCGCGCTGGTCACGATCTCCGAGTAACCGCGCTTGGCCAAGCGGACGATCAGCTCCCCTCCTCAATCCCCTTGAACCGTACCGTGCGCGTGTCCATCTCGCGGCCGGTCGGCTTGGCCAGGGGCTCATAAAGATCAGGACGCCGCGACTGAATCCAGCGCATCCCGATGTTCATCCGCATGTGTTCCGCCTCAAGGTCGGCCACGATCATCGTGTCCGCCGCCGCCCAGGTCTCGGCAAGAATTTCGCCGTAAGGGTTGAGGATCATCGCGTTGCCGGTTCGCACCTCGTCGCCGTCGATTCCCACCCCGTTGCTGAAGATTAAAAACATCCCGTTGTCGTGCGCACGCGACGGCAGCCACCGCAGCAGCCATTCGCGGCCCTTCGATCCGCGGAACTCCGCCTCGATGGCCTCGGTGTTTTCTTCGCGAGCATGCCACAAAGCCTGATCGATCACGCCCATGCAGCGCGGGCTGGGCGTCCGGCAACCGCCGGTCTGGTGCGGTGCGATCAGAATTTCCGCCCCCTGCAACGCCACCATTCGGGTGTTCTCAAACAGATTGTTGTCGTAGCAAATGAGGATCGCCGCGCGGTTGCCGCTGGGTAGGTCAAACACGGTAAACTCGCTCCCACTCGAGACGTTTTCGTTGACAAAGGCGTGCAGCTTGCGGTGGCACACGTGGCTCCCGTCCGGCATCGCGACAACGTAACTGTTGAACAAATCGCCCTCGTCGCTCCGCTCCAAAAAACCGGCACCGACACTGATGTCGTGTTCCCGCGCCAACCCCAACAACTCCAGCGTGGTCGGCCCGTCGGGGACCGGCTCGGCAAGTACGTCCAGTTCCGCCCGCGACAGGTCGCGCAGAAACCAATACCCGGTCACGCACATCTCCGGGCAGACCACCAACTCCGCGCCCTGCCCCGCCGCCTCGGCGGCAAACCGCCGCACCTTGGCCAAGTTGGCCTCCTTGTCACCGGGCCGATGCTCGAACTGAACCGAGGCAACTTTTGTGTCCTTCATCGTAATTATCCCAGTTCATCCAGCGCCGAGGGAAACGGACTGATGCCGTAGGCCACCTCGCGCCGGGCGACCGTGATCTCCGGCCGGCCGATGTCCGAGAAGGGGCGCACCTCCAGCCGGCCAAGCGCTTGGCCAAGCGATGCCCCGGAGATCGCGGAGGTCTGGCCCGGAGCGTTGCCCAGTCGAAAATCAATCGATGCCGGGCGGAGGGTCGCCTGCGCTTGGCCTGGAAAACCAATCGCCCGGTAACGCAGCGACTGGTATCGCTGATGCAGCGAAAGCGAGTTGTCCGACTTGGCTACCGGCTTGATCTCTGTTTCCAACAGGTAATTCACGTTGATCCGCAAACAAGTTGCCTGCCCGGATTCGGATGGTCAATCTCCGGCTCGCCCGGACGATTCCGACTGGTGAGACGCCTTTGTTTAGGGTAGCGTGGCGGCCGTTTTACCGATGTCTCGACTACCGTTTGTTGTCCTGTTTTTTTCGATGCTGACTGTTGCCCCGCTTGGGGCGGACGTCACCTGGCCCGGCTGGCTCGGGCCGAAGCGAGATGGCTGGGTGCCGCATTTTGAGCCACCGGCCAAGTGGCCCAGCGAACTCAAACGCGGCTGGACTGCCAAGGTGGGCGACGGCTACGGCACAACCGCCGTTTCAGGTGACCGGCTTTATGTGCACGCCCGCCAAAAGAGTGATGAAGTCGTCTGGTGTCTCGACCTGAACGACGGCAAACCGAAGTGGCGCAATCGCTACGCCGAACCGTTCAAGGAGGGCGGCGGCGGCGAGCCCCACGGCAAGGGCCCCAAGGCCAACCCCACGCTGGCTGATGGCCGATTGTTTACGCTGAGCATCACCGGCGTCCTCACGGCTTGGGATGCCGATACCGGCGCGATGCTTTGGCGCGTGGATCACCGCTCCAAGTTCGGCAAACGCCCGCACCCCTACTGGGGTGCCACCACGTCACCGCTCGTAGTCGACAACCGCGTGTACCTCCATTTCGGGGATGACGAAAAGGGCTTCCTCTCGGCGATGGACGTCGAAACCGGCAGGGAAATCTGGCGCAACGGCAAAGACGGCGCAGCCTACTCGTCACCGCTGTACGCCGAGATCGAGGGGGTGCGGCAGATTGTCGAGTGGAACCACGAGGATTTACTTGGAGTCGAGCTGGAGACCGGGCGCACACTTTGGAAATATCACCTGCCCCACCGCGGCACGAACCAGAACATGCCCACCCCGTCGATTCATGACGGGCACATTCTTGTCGGCGGGGAAAAGCGCGGCATTCGCAGCATCCACCCCCATCTCAGGGAAAACAAGTGGGCCGTCACGGAAAAGTGGCATCAAACCCGGGCCGCACTGAACATGAGCACGGCGGTGATCAATGACAACCGGCTGTACGGCTTTTCCCACTACGGCTTGGGGGAGATGTTTTGCATCGACACCACCAACGGCAAGATTCTCTGGAAAGGCCCGGGGCGCACCGGGGACAACGTCACCTTTCTGTCCATCCCCGGCCACGTGTTGGCGCTGATAGACGATGGAGAGTTGCAGGTGCTCAAGGCCGATGGTGCCGAAACGGAAATTCTGGCCAAGTACAAGGTTGCCGACAACCCAACATGGGCGGCTCCTGTGCTTCTCAAGGATCAACTCTTGATCAAGGATAGGGATTCCCTGACCTTGTGGCGTTTCAGTGACACGAAGAAAAAATAGCCAAGCCCTACCAAATGAAAATCAATTGGAACCCCCTCTCGTTCGCCATCGCTGCCGCTCTTGGCTTGGTCGGCTGCGGTGAATCTCAAACGACACAACCGACCACTCCTCCTGCCACACCGGAGATCGTTAAGGCACCTGACGTATCGGAATCCAAGCCCGAACCAACCAACGCGCCGCCACCTGTCATTGAGGAGAAGAAGCCGGGTCCGATGGTGGGCGTTTATGAGGCGAGCATGCTGAGCCCGGGCACGAACCAGTCGCAGCCGCTGAAACTGGAATTGAAGGAGGACAACCAGTTCACCGCCTATCCCCAAAACGAGGCAAACAACAAGCTACACGGAACCTGGAAGATCGACGGCACAATCCTTGTCTGCACAGGCAGCACTGAGGGCTCCAAGCAAAAGATGACCCTTAAAATCGATGCCAAGACGTTGCACCTCCTCTCCATCGATCAAGGTGACACGCCGTTACCGCTGGG
>Ga0209036_1000576_pt1 | contig 16206 bp, 17 predicted proteins | sample MarorgKNORR_S2LV_3_FD_188222 | JGI IMG/M metagenome (GOLD analysis project Ga0209036, IMG submission 188222) | Marine microbial communities from the Southern Atlantic Ocean, analyzing organic carbon cycling - DCM_A/KNORR_S2/LV (SPAdes) (version 2) | ecosystem: Environmental > Aquatic > Marine >... | reverse complement strand
GACGGTGGATTAAAATGTTTTGGACATCCTATAGGCGCTTCAGGTTTAAGAATGCTCTATGAAATGTATCTTCAGCTTCAAGGTAGAGCAGATAAGAGACAGTTAAAGAATCCTTCAATAGGATTGACTCATAATCTTGGCGGGCAACCAGCTAACAATGTTTGTTCAGTAGCAATTATAGGATCTTTATAACTAATCCTGCGAATACCCATCATTAATTGCTTTGAGGTAACCTGAATAATTAGGTTGATCAATAGATAGTTTTGCCATTGTTGTTCTAATCAAATGATCCTTTAATTCATTATCATCTCTATCTAGTTCTTTATCAGTTATTCTTTTACATAAGATTTTATTAAGATCTTTAATATCGCCTTTTTCATTTAATAATTTTTCTAGTCTGATAATTTCCTTCTCTTCATAACCATTTATTAGATTTATTTCTCTTTGGATAATTTGAAGAGAATTCCTAGCTACAAAAGCATAAAACCTATTATGACCTGTAAGGTTTGAAATTAAATCATCGTTAATAAATTGAACTATTTCGTTAATTTTTGAATCATCAGTTTCATTTATATTTTTTAGAGTATCAATATGTTTTTTTGCATTTGGAAAAACTTCTAAGTTTAGATCCTCTAAAAAACTTCTAATTGAAATTAATAACTCTTTTCTAGTTGGTTCGCTTCTCATGACATTATTAACTTCCTAATTAAATCTATTTCTGTTTCTGAAGACCGTCTTCCTATAGATGCTCTATCAATAGATTTATCATATCCAGATCTATAGATTTCAATCATATTTAAACACATAATTCCCCATTTAAGTGTTCCTAGTACTTCCCAAAATTTTAATCTTTCTCTATCAAGTTTTTTACCTAAAACTTTTTCATAAGATATATACATATCTTCTCTCTCGCCAAAACCTCCAACAGGAAGTTCTATCTTATTAAATCTCCAACTATTAACACAAATCCAGGATAAATCTTCATAAGGATCACCAAGATGAAATAATTCCCAATCCAAAACTCCAGGAATTAAATTATCATTAGATATTATTAAATTTCCATTTCTAAAATCTCCATGTATTAATTTTTTAGTAATTTTTTTTGGAATATTGTCCTTAAGCCAACTAATTGTATATTCAAATACAGGTATATCTTGATTATGGGTTCTATAAACTTCTTCATATTTTAATAATTCATCTTCTGCTTCTGATGTTTTAATATTATCAAATTTTGATATTGGAATTTTATGGATATTTGCAATGATTTCACCACACTTTTTTGCAAGTCTTGGTCTAATTATTTTAAATTTATCACTATTAACTATTCTATTACCTAATGTTTCTCCCTCAATGAAATCCATAAAGAAACCTTTTCCAATATTGTTATTATTTATAACTTTGATAATTTTAGGAACAGGAACATTATAATCATTAGCAATATTCATTACTTTTGCTTCATCTGTTATATCAACAAAATTATTGCTTTCTTCATCTTTAAGATTTCCTCCAGGCGTTCTTCTAAAAACTATTTTCTTTTTATTTTCTCTTGTATTTAGAGTTATCTTCCAAGACTCATTGCTTGAGCCTCCTGAAAGCCTTGAGATATCTTCAATAGATATAAAATCAGGAATAAAGTCAGCTATAATTTCACTTAATATTTTTTGTAAGTTTTCCATTATGAAAAAATTTTAAAATACTATTATCAATAATTATTTTTATGCTACAAGGTAAATATGTCTAATGATACACAACAAAAAATACCCTTAATAAGGAGATTGCGAACTTATTTCTTAACTGGTCTGGTTGTCGCTGCTCCAATTGCTATAACTATATGGGTAGCTATCTGGTTTATTGAAAGTGTTGATTCTTGGTTTTCACCATTTATACCAAACGCATTACAAGATTCTCCTTATAGTTTACCGGGACTTGGAGTTATTGCTTCATTAGTTATTTTAACTGGTCTTGGCGCTTTAACAGCTAACATTTTTGGAAAAACAATTCTTCAATTTGGAGAAAGTCTTCTAGACAGAGTTCCAGTCATAAGAAATATATATGGAGCTCTTAAACAAATATTTGAAACTGTTGCTACACAATCGAATAAGAATTTTAAGGGTGTGGTCTTATTTGAATATCCTAGAAAAGATATATGGGCACTTGGTTTTGTTACTACTGACGCTAAAGGTGAAATAGCAGATAAAAAAGGTGACGATCTACTGTGCATTTTTGCTCCAACTACACCTAATCCAACATCTGGTTATTTACTATTTGTGCCACGTGAAGATACTATTAAAATGGATATGTCAGTTGAGGAGGCTGCTAAATTGATTATATCTGCTGGAATTGTTGTTCCAGATCAGGATTAACCTGCATCAAGATATTTTAAAGCCTCATCTTTACTAAATAATTGAAGCAATAATCTTATGTTCTCGTTTAATCCATTATTTTCTACAATTTCTTTAGCATTTTTATTTGCTATATCAAGTAAATCAGTATCTTCATTTAGATTAGCCATTTTAAAAATATGAAAACCTGATTGCCTAGTACCTAATATTTCTCCAGACCCTCTGAGTAATAAATCTTGTTCCGCTATAATAAATCCGTCATTTGTTTTACGTAATGTCTCAATTCTTTTTTTTGCATTATCTCCCATAGGGGTTTGGTATAATAATAAGCAACTAGATTGATCTGATCCACGACCAACTCTTCCTCTTAATTGATGAAGCTGTGATAAGCCAAATCTTTCGGCATGTTCAATTATCATTACTGTTGCTTCAGGTATATCAATTCCAACTTCAATAACTGTTGTAGAAACAAGAATTTTTGTATCTCCATACTTAAATTCATCCATTATTTGTTCTCTTTCATCAGCCTTCATTTTTCCATGTATAAGAAGCACATTATCTGAATAATGTTTTTTTAAAGATTTATACCTATCTTCTGCAGCAGCTAAATCTATTTTCTCGGATTCTTCTATAAGAGGGCACACCCAATATATCTTTTTATCTTCATTAATTGTTTTTTCTAGAGATATAATTGTTTCATTTAATTTGGTTAATGGTTTAGCTGCAGTTTTAATATTTTGTCTTCCAATAGGTTTTTCTGTAATTTTTGAAACTGACATTGATCCATATGTTGTTAACTCAAGAGTTCTTGGAATTGGAGTTGCAGTCATTAACAATACATGGGGAGGTAATTTATTATTTTTTGAGGTTAATAAAAGTCTTTGATGAACTCCAAATTTATGTTGTTCATCAATTGCAACAAATCCAAGATCAAGAAATTTTACCTTTTCTTGAAACAAAGAATGAGTTCCAATTATGATATCGATATTACCAGTTTCTATATCTCTATATATTTTTTCTTTTTCTTTTTGTGATGTTTTACCTGTTAACACATCAATTTTATAATTTTCTGATAATAATTTTTTAAAGGACTCATAATGCTGATTTGCTAATATCTCTGTTGGCACCATTAATGCTGCTTGCTTCTTATCGTTTACAGCTATCAAAATACTTACAAGTGCAACTAATGTTTTTCCAGAACCTACATCACCTTGAAGAAGTCTTAACATTCTATAGGGCTTCTCCATATCCATAGCAATTTCTTCAATACATTCTTTTTGTGAATTTGTAAGGTCAAATGGTAATGATCCAATAAAGCTTTTAATTTGTGCTTCATTTCTTTTTATGGGCACTCCTTTTTGATAATTTAATTCTTTAGAGATTAGTTGCATTGAAATTTGATGCGCTAAAAGCTCATCATAAATTATTCTTTGTTTTGATAAGTTTTGCGATGTAAGATCTTTTTCATTATTTGGATTATGAGCATCAAAAATTGCCTGATTAAAGGATGGCCAATTCATATCTTCAAGAAATGTACTATTATGCCATTCATTGATATTAGGCATATTTTTTAAAATTCTTTCTATATTTCCTCTAACAACTTTATTAGTTAATCCTTGTGTAAGAGAATATGTGGCCTCAATATTTGGTATTGTATCCGTTGCTTCTGCGCTAACTATATACTCAGGATGTGTAATTTGCTTAGTATCTTTATAAAAATCAATTTTTCCACTAATTATAATTTCTTTGTTTAAGGGAAGTAGTTTTTCTAAATAATCCTTTCGAGAATTAAACCAAACCAAATTTATTTTACCAGTATTATCTTCGCACATTACTCTATATGGAATATTTCTTCTGAATGATGGAGTGTGTTTTATTACTTTGCATTGAATTGAAGCTACTCTACCAACTTCAGCGTCATTTATATTTGGTCTATAGGATCTATCTATAAATCCATTTGGAAGATGCCAAATTAGATCAATAACATAATTTCCAACCAAATATTTTAAACGTGATTTAAGTTTTGGTCCTATTCCTTTAAGGGTATCTAATGGGCGAAATAACTGATATAGAGACTCTGAATTCATAATTTAAATTACTAGTATAAATGAAAAATGGAAATTTATTTGAAAAAATTATTATTTAAAGCATCTCATAGAGGCACAAAAGAGATGGATATAATTCTTGGTAATTTTGCTAAGAAAAATTTAGATTCTATGAATAGCGATAATTTAAAGTTATTTGAAGAGCTTCTTGAGGTTCCAGATCCCGATCTTTATAAATGGTTTACTTCTGATGATATCAGTATTCCTGAAAAATTTCTTAATCTCGTAAAAGAGATATCTAAATAAAACATTTATGATGTTAGATGATTTCATAAAAGAATTTTCTAAAGATAAAGAAAAAAAGAAAAAAGTTAGTGACTTAGGAAATATTCCCCATGGTTCTGAAGCGTTAATTATTTCAAAAATTTCTGAATATATTAAAAAAGATATTTTATTCATTTGTGAGAATAAAAAAAAATATAATCAAATTAAGGATGTATTAAATTTTCTTGAAATTAAAAACGTATATTTTTTTCCTGAATATGACACTAATACTTACGATAGAATATCTCCAAATAAGAACATTACATCAGAAAGAGTAAAAACCTTAATTGAATTAAAGTTTTCTCAAGGAAATAAAATTATATTAACAACAGCAAAAGCATCATCACAATTTATTGCAGAAAAACAATCGAGTTATTACAAAAATCTTAACTTAGAAACAGGAAATGAATACGATTTAGTTGAAATTAAATCTTTTCTTGTTGAACATGGTTACACTAATACATCTTATGTTCGCGAAGTAGGGGAGTTTGCCATAAGAGGAGGTATTATTGATTTTTATCCTTTTAATTATTCATCTCCAGTAAGATTAGATTTTTTTGGTAATAAATTAGATTTGATAAAAACCTTTGATGCTAATACACAGCTTTCTCACGATCAAAATTTAGATGATATTAATATTTATCCTTGCGATGAAATTATTTTAAATAATGAATTAGTTAAAAATTTTAGGAGTAATTTCAATCTAGAATTTGGCTCTGAAAGTAAAAACTCTAAACTATACGAAAGTGTATCAAGTAAAATAACTTATCCTGGAATAGAGAGTTGGTTACCATTTTTTTATAATAGTAAATCTACTATTATTGATTACTGCAATGATCCAGTAATTATTTTAGATAATAGTATATTTGAAATCATAAATGATTTTGAAGAAACCTTAATTGCACAATATAAAACAAGAATAGAATTTGACTCTGAGAAAGAAAATACAGAAAAATATTATTCACTAAGTCCAGATCAATTATTTTTAGGTAAAGAAGAGTATAGAAATATAGTAAGTAATCATAAACAATTACAATTTTCTTCATTAAAAAACCCTAAAGGGGTTAACTTAAATGCAAATAATATTCAGGGATTTTACTCATCAGATAAACTAAATAAAATTGATTATCAAAGCCTAAAAAATACTATCAATAAAAATATTAATGATAACAATAGTGTATTTCTTGCTTGTTCAAGCGAGGGATCAAGATTAAGACTTTCTAAAATTTTTAAAAATCAAAATATAGATTCATATCTTTTTGATAAATTTTCTGATTTACAAAATATAAATAAAAAGGGAATAGGGATTTGCGTTCTTAATCTTTCCAATGGTTTTTTTCTTGAAAAAACAATGTTCATTTCAGAACAGGATATTTTTGGTGAGAAATTTTATAGATCTAGAAAAGTTGAAAATAAGAATTTTCTTAAGGATCTATCATCAATTAATCCAGGTGACTTTATTATTCATGTTGATCATGGATTAGGTAAATTTATAAATTTAACAAACCTTAAAATTGAAAATTCTTATCATGAATGCTTAATGCTCGAATATAGAAATAATGATCGTTTATATTTACCTGTTGAAAACCTTGAAATGTTATCAAAATATAATTCTGATAATGAAAATATCATTTTAGATAAACTTGGAAGCAATGTTTGGAAAATTAAAACGGAGAAAATAAAAAAAGACATTATGCATTTAGCAAAAGATTTAATTGATGTTGCAGCTAAAAGAAAATTAGCAAACGCAAGTAAATATGATATCAAAAACGAGTTTTATGATGATTTTTGCTCACGATTTGCTTACGAAGAAACAGATGATCAATTAACCTCAATTGATAATGTTCTTGAGGATTTATCTAAAGGCATCCCTATGGATAGGCTAGTTTGTGGGGATGTTGGGTTTGGCAAGACAGAAGTTGCTATTAGAGCATCATTTGTTGTAGCGTTAGAGGGTAAACAAGTTGGAATTCTATCTCCAACAACATTATTGGCTAGACAACATTTTGAAACATTTAAAAAAAGATTTTCTGGTTTGCCAATTAATATTGTTGAATTATCAAGATTAACAAAGAATAAGAAAGAAGTTATTGAAAAAATAAATGATGGTTTTGCTGATATTGTTATAGGCACACATGCTTTATTATCTGACAAAATAGAGTTTAAAAACTTGGGATTATTAATAGTCGATGAAGAACAGCACTTTGGAGTTAAGCATAAGGAGAAGTTAAAAAAACTAAAATCAGATATTCATGTTCTTACTTTAACTGCAACACCAATCCCAAGAACAATGCAATTAGCAATGACTGGTGTAAAAGATCTATCAATAATAGCATCTCCTCCAATAGATAGAAGATCGATTGAAACATTTATTTTTAAAAGAGACTCAATCGTTATTAAAGAAGCTCTATTAAATGAAAAGAAAAGAGGAGGGCAAAGTTTTTATATTGTTCCAAGGATTAAAGATATTTCAACAATAGAAGAGTTTATAAAAGAAAAAATTCCTGAAATTAATTATGTTGTTGCTCACGGACAAATGTCATCAACAAATTTAGAAAATAGAATGCATGATTTTTATGAAGGAAATTATGATGTTTTAATTTCCACAAGCATTATTGAGTCTGGATTAGACCTACCGAACGCAAATACAATAATTATTCATAAGGCTAATTTATTCGGTCTATCACAATTATATCAAATAAGAGGAAGAGTTGGACGATCAAATATTAGAGCTTATGCATATATTACATATGAAAATGATTTTCAACTTGGAAGCAATGCTCTTAAAAGATTAGAAGCAATTCAATCACTGAATTCTCTTGGAGCAGGTTTTAATTTAGCTAGTTACGATCTTGATATAAGGGGCTCAGGGAATATTCTTGGAGAACAACAATCAGGACACATAAAGGAAGTCGGTGTTGAGCTATATCAAGATATGCTTGAAGAGACGATTTCCTTACTTAAAAATGATAATACTAAATTTATAAATGAAAAATGGTCTCCAAAAATTACCTTGGATTTACCTGTATTAATTCCTTCAGAATACTTGGAAGATGTAAACATTAGAATGGAAATATATAGAAAATTATCAAATTTAAATAATATTTCTGATTTAGAATTATTTGAAGTTGAACTTGTCGATAGATTTGGAACTTATCCTAGTGAAGTTAGTATTCTGTTAAGAGTTATTTCTATAAAAATAAGATGTAAGCTTCTTAATATTGAATCAATTAAGAAAACTAAAAATGGTTTTGTAATCCAATTTAAAAATAATATATTTAATAACCCTGAAGCTTTACTTAATTATATTTCTCAATCTCATGAAATTAAGCTTAAACCAGATGAAAAGTTATCTTACGAAGGTTTAGACAATGATGAAATTTTAAATTATATCGATAAAAAATTAGATGATCTTGAATTACTACATAAATTAAATTAGTTTTTTATATCTTTAAAATTAGGTTTTCTTTTTTCAAGAAATGCTCTCACACCTTCCTTAAACTCTTCTTTATTACAAAAAATTTCTTGTGTATCTCTTTCATAATTTAATTGTTCATCTAAAGTAGATACTAGAGCTTTATCATGAGCTTTAACTACAGCTTTAAGACCTGTTATTGCGCTATCAGCAATACGTTTCGCTATTTTAGTGGCTTCAGATAATAAATCTTCATTTTTTACAACTTGCCAAATTAAACCCCATTCATATGCTTGTTTTGCATCTAAATCATCTCCAAGCAAAGCTAAACCATTTGCTTTTGCTCTTCCAATTAAATTAGGAACTAACCAAGATGCACCAACATCAGGAATGATGCCTAGTTGAGGTCCAAAAACTAATTTAAATTTAGCTTTTTCAGAGGCAATTACTATGTCTCCGCATAGAGCAAGCCCAACGCCACCACCAGCAGCTATACCATTTATTGCGTTTATTATAGGTTTTTTTGAATTAACAATTTTTCTTACGAGGGGATTAAAACCAATCTCCATAGCATTTGCTGTTGCTTTACCAGCTGACCAACCATCTTCAGTTGGCCAACCTCCATTAGCAAGATCAGCTCCGGCACAGAAACCCCTACCATTTCCTGTTATAATAATAGATCTAATAGAATCATTCTTTTCACATTCATCTATAGAGTTATAAAGGCCATCAACTAATGTCTTATTAAGGCTATTTAATGTGTCTGGTCTATTTAATTTAATTAAACATATTTCTTGATCAATTATTTCGCTTGTAATTACCTCAGTCATTTTGTTTTCCTCGAGTTAATTTTATTAAATACATTTATAAACGTATCAGATGATTGTGATCCTGTTATAATCATATTATCTTCTAATATATATGTTGGAACTCCTGCAATGCCAAGATCTCTATAAGACCATTCTTCCAGCTCAATTTTCTTAATATCAATATCAGTTTCTAAATCTTTTTTGATTTTTTCTGAATTTAAGTTAAGTTTTTTAGAAATTTTTATTAATTCTTCATTATCCCCAATATCTTTACCTTCAGTAAAGTATGAATAAAACAATAATTCCAGTGCTTCATTTTGTTTATTGTCTTTTTCTGCCCATTTTAGGATTCTATGACTATTTAAAGTATTTGGTGTTCTAACTATTTTTTCATAATTAAAGTCTATACCAACTAGCTTTCCTGCCTCTTTAATTTTATTTCCAACCTCTTTAGCGGTATCTTCTCCAAATTTTCTATTAATATAGCTTTTTCTATCAACGCCATTTACAGGCATTGTAGGGTCAAGTTGAAAAGGTTTATATGAAATACTAAATTCAATATTATTTAATTTGTTAATAGCTTTTTCTAATTCTTTTTTACCTATGTAACACCATGGGCATATAGTATCTGAAATAACTTTTATATTTATCATAATATCTTAATTTATATAATAACTTGTAAATTTTAGAATCGAAAGGCATAACTGTCTAGGATAGAAAAATGTCATATTTAGTAGATACACATTGTCATTTAATATTTAAGGATTTTAGAGAAGATCTAGATTCTGTAATAAACAACGCTTTTAATTCTGGCGTAAAAGGAATGTTAGTTATTTCTACACAGGAAGAAGAGTTTAATCCTTTACTTAACCTAACTCAAAAATATAGCAATATTTTTTGTTCTATTGGTATTCACCCACATTCTGCGCATTTACATGGCAATATAAGTGAAGAAACAATCATTAAATATGCTGATAACGACAGAGTTATAGGAATAGGGGAGACTGGTCTCGATTTCTACTACGAGAATTCTGAAAAGGATATTCAAATTCAATTATTTCAAAGACATATTAATGCCTCAAGAGAAACACAGCTTCCGATTATTATCCATACAAGAGATGCAGATGATGCAACAATTGATATACTTAAGAAAGAAAGCAAAAAAGGGCACTTTCCTGGCGTTATTCATTGCTTTACTGCAGGTCCAGAATTAGCAAAAGCAGCTCTAGAATTAGGTTTTTATATTTCTTTATCTGGAATAGTCACTTTTAAGAATGCAGGAGAATTAAGAGAAACTATAAAAAATATTCCTTTAGAAAGAATATTAGTTGAGACTGACTCACCATACTTAGCGCCAGAACCAGTTAGGGGAGGTAGAAATGAACCCGCCAATGTTGTTCATACTGCAAATTATTTAGCTGAATTTTATGATATTGATCAACACTCTTTTTATGAAAAAACTACAGATAATTTTCTTAAATTATTTAATAAAGCTAAAATTATCAATGAATAGTGTTATAAAAACAACAATTCTTGGTTGTGGATCATCAGGGGGAGTTCCCAGAATTGATGGTGATTGGGGTGTTTGCGACCCAAATAATGTTAAAAATATTAGATCTAGGTGTTCAATACTTGTTGAAAAAATTACAAATGATAAGAAAACAGTTGTTTTAATAGATACATCACCAGATATGAGACAACAATTATTAAAAGCTGGTGTTACAAATATAGACGCGGTTTTGTATACACATGATCATGCTGATCAATCTGGTGGAATAGATGATTTACGAGTATTTGCTCTAAGAAAAAGAGAAAGAGTAAATGTTTATTTAGACAAAGATACAGCATCAAGATTAATACCAAGATTTAATTACTGCTTTAAAAGTGGAGAAAAACAGGGATATCCATCAATATTGTCTGAAAATATAATTGATCCATATAAAGAATTAATAATTAGTGGTCCTGGTGGAGAAATATCATTTATTCCTTTTTTACAACACCATGGATCTATTTTTTCATTAGGATTCAAATATAATAACATAGCATATTCAAGTGATGTTGTAGATTTTCCTAATAAATCATTAAATTATATATCAAATTTAGATTATTGGATTGTCGATGCTCTTAGAGTTACTCCGCATCCAACACATGCTCACTTAGATAAAACTTTGCAATGGATAAAAGATTTTAATTGTAAAAATGCATTATTAACAAATATGCATATTGATTTAGATTATGAACAGCTATGTAATGAATTACCAAATAATATAAAGCCTTCCTATGATGGATATAGCTTTAGTATTGATATTTAAAAAAGATTATACATAATATATATTATGCGCAAATGATACAACTTATAATAAAAAGATTAGCAATAGCTATACCTACCCTAATAATAATAATAGCTTTCGTTTTTGGCTTAATGAGGGTTGCTCCAGGTGGCCCTTTTACTAATGAAAGAGCTTTACCTCCAGAGATTGAACAGAAAATTAATGAAGCCTATGACCTAGATAAACCATTAATTCAACAATTTGGTATTTATTTATCTAAAATAGCAAAAGGAGATTTAGGGCCATCCTATAAATATAAGGATTTTACAGTTAATGAGCTAATTTTAAGTGGTTTTCCTATTAGCTTAACTTTAGGAATATCTGCCATAATTATATCTCTACTTTTAGGAAGCTTATTAGGGATTATCGCTGCTATAAAAAGAAATACTATATTTGATTACGCTGTAATGGGCGTCTCTCTTATTGGTATTTGTGTTCCTAGTTTTGTTTTAGCACCTATTTTATCATTGTTTTTTGGACTTTATTTAGGTTTTCTACCAATATCTGGATGGAATGGTGGTAATATTTATAACCTTATTTTACCTGTTGTTTCATTATCTTTACCTCAGATTGCTATTATATCAAGGATGATGCGGTCTAGTACAATTGAAACCTTAAATTCAAATTTTATTCGTACTGCTAGAGCAAAAGGGATTCCTAAGAGACGAATTATTACCAAACATGTTATAAGATCATCAATATTACCTATAATAGATTACTTAGCTCCTGCAACAGCAGGATTGATGACTGGGTCAATTATAATTGAGCAAATATTTGGACTTCCTGGAATTGGAAGATATTTTGTTGTTGGGGCACTTCAAAGAGATTACACCCTTGTAAGCGGTGTTATGATTTTATATGCATCTTTACTTATGTTTCTTATTCTTTTGTCAGATATATTAAGAGCTATTCTTGATCCAAGAGTTAAAATCAAATGAATATAAAGCATTATAGTAAAGATGATTTGGATAACATTCTATCCGTAAAAGGTAATTCTTTGTATTCTGATGCCTTTAAAAGATTACTTAAAAACAAAGCATCATTAACAAGTTTAATTATTTTATCACTTATCACCCTCCTCTCCGTTTTTGGGCCCTATTTTCTTCAATATGACTTTTATGAAACTGATTGGAATTCTATTTATCTTCCTCCAAGCATAGAAAGCGGTCATTATTTTGGAACAGATGGAAATGGAAGAGATCTATTTGTAAGAATTTTATATGGAGGAAGATTAAGTCTTTCGATTGGTATTATTGCAACTCTTGTTAGTGTGATTATAGGTGTAACCTATGGAACTATTGCCGGTTATTTTGGTGGAAAGCTAGACACTATAATGATGAGAATTGTAGAAATATTATATGCAATGCCATATCTTATATTTGTAATTATTTTAATGGTAGTGTTTGGAAGAAATATATACCTATTATTTCTAGCGATTGGTGCGGTTGAGTGGTTAACCATGGCTAGAATTGTAAGAGGTCAAACAATATCAATCAAAGAAAAGGAATTTATTGAGGCAAGTAAGTCACTTGGACAATCATCTTTTTTGATAATAATCAAACACATTATACCTAATTTAGCCGGAACAATAATTGTTTACATCACATTAATGGTTCCATCAGTAATAATTTTAGAGAGCTTTTTATCTTTTCTTGGCTTAGGTGTTCAGGAACCTTTAACATCATGGGGTGTACTAATTTCTGAAGGTTCAAGGGAAATGGAAACCGCCTGGTGGTTGTTAATATTTCCGGGCTTATTTATGGTTCTTACCCTAGCCTCCCTTAATTTTATTGGTGATGGTCTAAGAGATGCTCTTGATCCTAAGGAATATTAAATGCAAACAATATTAAATGTTAATGATTTGAGTGTTAATTTTGATACATCACAGGGTTTAATTAAGGCTGTTGATAATATATCTTTTTCTATAAAGAAAGGGGAATGTCTTGGTATTGCTGGGGAGTCAGGATCTGGTAAAACACAAACTTTTTTTTCTATAACAGGTATTTTATCTGATAATGGAACTGCAACAGGAATAGCAGATTTTAACGATGTCGATTTATTAAAACTTACTGAAAAAGAACTCTCCAAAATTAGAGGTAAAAAAATAGGATTTATATTTCAAGATCCAATGACTTCTCTTACACCTCATATGAATATTGGAAATCAATTGATCGAAGTATCAATGATTCATAAAAAAAATACTAAAAACGATGCATTAAAGAAAGCTAAAGAGGTTCTAGATATAGTAAAGTTACCTAGAATAGAGAATTTACTTAAGAAATATCCTCATGAGCTTTCTGGGGGAATGCGGCAAAGGGTTATGATTGGTATATCATTAATGTGCGATCCTCTTTTTATTATTGCCGATGAACCAACCACAGCTCTTGATGTAACCACTCAAAAAGAAATTTTGAAAATATTCAATGATTTAAAAAAATATAAAGATATAACAATTGCTCTTATATCTCATGATATTGGCGTTATTTCTGAAGTATCGGATACAATTTTAATTATGAATGAGGGTAGAATAATTGAAAAAGGTAATTGTAAGGAAGTTTTAACCTCACCAAAGCATGATTATACCAAACATCTTCTTTCATGTGTTCCTGAATGGATGAAATAAATGAGCCATTATTTATTAGAAGTAAAAGATTTAAATTGCAGATTTGAAATTGAACGAAATTTATTTAGCAAAAATAAATACCTTCATGTTTTAAAGAATATTAATTTTAATCTCAAAAAAGGGTCAACATTAGGTATTGTAGGTGAATCTGGTTGTGGGAAATCTACTCTTTGTAGGACAATTTTATCTCTTAATAATAAGGAAACTGGAAATATAAAATGGTTTAGTAAAGATATTGATCAATTCAGTAACAAAGAATTTAAAAATTTTAGACAAAAAGTTCAAATAATTTTCCAAGATCCATACGGAAGTTTAAATCCTAGAATGACTATAGGTAATATTATATCTGAGCCTTTAGAAATTTATAAAAAAGAAAATGACAAAAAATCAAAAACTTTAAAAGTTTTAGATGTTATGGAAAAAGTTGGATTATCTGATCTATTATTTAATAGATTTCCTCATGAATTATCTGGCGGTCAATGTCAAAGAGTCGGTATAGCACGATCAATCATCAATGAACCAGATGTTTTAATATGCGATGAACCAGTTTCATCACTTGATCTATCTGTTCAATCTCAAATATTAGATCTTTTGAAATCACTAAAAAATAAATTAAATATTACGATGGTATTTGTTAGCCATGATTTGGCTGTTATTAAAAGTATTAGCGATGAAGTAATGGTCTTAAAGCAAGGTGAAATAGTTGAGAAGAGTTCAGCAGAACAGGTTTTTAATAACCCTAAAGATGAATACACAAAAAAATTAATATCTTCAGTTCCAAGAATTAATAATATAGGATGAGTATTATGGAAGTAAAATCGCAAATAAAAGCAATTGTATGGAAAGTTTTGAAAGAAACAGGAGATACGGTTAAAATAGATGATGAAATCGTTATACTTGAGTCCATGAAAATGGAAATTCCAATATCATCAGAATTTAATGGAAAAATTAAATCAATAGAAGTAAGTGAAGGTGATGAGGTTGATGAAGGTCAGGTTGTGGCTATAATTGAATAAATATTAATTTAAACCTGCTCGAGGTCCTACAGCCATTGTTGCTTTTGATCCTCTTTTATTTCTTGAAATATTTAAAATTGCCACTCTGTTATCTTTTTCATACACAAGAAAGCTTTGTTTAGTTTGCTGTTCCATTATTAAAAACCAACCTGTGTCAGGCATATGTTCCTTAAAATAAGCAAATACTTCATTAGCATCTAGTTCTGAAATGAAGAACAATTGTCCGAACCAATTTTCATCACTACCCATTATTAAGGAGCTTGGAATATCGATTACAGTATTAGGAGGAAATGCAATATCATTAATTTGATTAAAAATATCTTCTTGTGTAACTTCTGGCGTAACATCATCACTTAATTGTTCAGTTCTTGGCTCACTAGAATTTAAAAATGAACCATCAAACTGAGCGCAGGCAGTTAGAGAAAATACTATAAAAACTATAGAAATATTCTTAATCATAAAAAACCTCTAAAAAGATTACTTATCTTCTATTGATTCGGTAGATGTATAAAATAAATTAAATTAAAAAATACAAGCTAATGCAGCTAATGCCATTAATGCCCAAGAACCTATAGCACCACCTGCTCTTGCCGGGTTTTCTTTTGGTCCAAAGCCATCTTGATATAAAATTCCATATACATGAGCTAATCTGCAGAGAAAAAACAATAACCCTAATAGTGTTACAAAACCCTCTGATCCATCATTTTCTAACATCATCATCATTATTAACATTAAAGGAGCATGCTCAGCTAAATTACCAAGTACACGAGATTTTTTTAAAAGTTCTCCACTGCCCTCACCTACAGATGAATTTTCATCTCTTGCCATTGCAGTTTGAAAAGCCAGATAAATAAATAACAAAGCAAGTAAACCTGCCCATAACATAGTTCTTTCGATGTCCATAATAATTCTCCTATAAAGAAAGCTATAATTTTATGATTCGTTAATAATCACAATAATTCAGGTTTTTTTTATAAGTATTAGTTTTTATGTTTATAATAGATTTATGAGTCTTACTTCAAAAATTCTAATTGGAATGTTTTCAGGTCTTTTATTAGGATCTATCATAAGTTTTTTTGGTCTTGAGACTAATCAATTTATTAAAATCTATTTAATAGATGGTTTTTTGTATATTGGTGGTCAGGTTTTTATTTCTTTATTAAAGCTTATGGTTGTACCTTTAGTTTTCTTTTCTTTAACAAGCGGAGTTTCTTCTTTAGATCAAAATTTAAGTTTAGGTAGAATAGCTGGTAAAACACTAGGTTTATACTTAACTACTACCGCAATAGCTATAACAATTGG
>Ga0209036_1000574_pt1 | contig 16275 bp, 19 predicted proteins | sample MarorgKNORR_S2LV_3_FD_188222 | JGI IMG/M metagenome (GOLD analysis project Ga0209036, IMG submission 188222) | Marine microbial communities from the Southern Atlantic Ocean, analyzing organic carbon cycling - DCM_A/KNORR_S2/LV (SPAdes) (version 2) | ecosystem: Environmental > Aquatic > Marine >... | reverse complement strand
TCATGCTTACTTTAATGTTGATGATCCAGTTGCTATGCAAAAGTTAAATGCTTACGTAGGTTCTATTGCAGATAAAGAATATCTACAACCAGATTCTGCTATGCACCAACTAGCGATGAGATTGGGTACCGTAGGATTAAGTTATACACTACCTAAAATTGAGGGCAACAATGGTAAAACAGTTGTTGAACTAATGCAGTTCGGTGGTAGATATGGTAAAACACCAGACAATACAACTTCAGGCGAAGGTGATATTGTAAATGATGATGGCATATCTCACAGAAAAGAAGGTGGATTAAAGTTAGAATTTAATTGGGAAAAACAAGCAAACAATACTTATAAGGTTTTTGCAAATTTAATATAATTATATTATAGATTGGTTTTATTATGGTTGATTTTTCAACTTTAACGCCAGAGAATATCAATATGTTTGCTATGAAACATTATGATAATCCTTTGTGTGTTGATGAGAAAGAATTTTTAGATGATATGAAACGTTTTAAATATCTGAAAAGATTATTTAGAAAGTATGAAACATCTAAAGACTTAAAAATGCGTTTGGTTATAAATCATATAATCATACTTGCTAATGTGTTCGGTGTTGACGCTGCAACAACATTACTATTTTTTAAGATCGAGAGAAGTCATTGGCCGTTACTAAAAACATTTTTAGTTTATCTATCATATATGCCAGAAAATGATTTAGTAGATGTACCAATCATACATACAGTTATGGGAAAATTAGGACAAATTAAATGAGTAGAGCAATAGACGCTTTAATAGCGGCAAGACTAATTAAACTTTTAGTTACACCCTTCAAGAAAACTAAAGCATATCAAATGGGTATCATTGATGACAAGGGTAAAGTTTTAATTAAGTCTAAAGATATACCAAAAAAGTTTCCAACATATGAGGTTCAAAAAGCAAGAAAGGCATACACCTTACTAATTCGCTTTGTATTTAATCTCAAAAGACTTTTAGCAAAAGTAGGTGTTCGTGGTCCTATAGGATCAGCAGCTGCAGCTGCAATCGCATTTCTCAAAGAAGAATACCCTAATTTTAAGAAAGTTGATGATACCCAAGAGTTTATCATAGGGGAGATGAGATTTAAATGCATCCACACTCCAGGACATTATTTTGACTCAATATGCTATCAAATATCTCCTGTACTTTTTACAGGAGATACAATGTTTGTGGGGCGTACTGGACGAATAAAAGGGAAAAACAGTAGTATTGAAGATCTATATGATTCTATTTATAATAAAATTCTAAAAATGCCAGGAAGTATAAAAATATATCCAGGGCATGACTATGGGGACAGGCCTAACATCACACTTGAGGAAAATATTTTAAATAGTCCACTTCTAAGTGCAAAAAGTCTTGATGACTTTAAAAAAAGGATGGAAGATTATGAAAAAAACAGAAAGATTGGATCATAAACCAAAAAGATTAACCAGTTTATATTTATTCCTATTTTTCATTTTGATTGGGTGTGACACTACTACAAGTAATTCTCAATGCACTGACTGTGGGGAGGGCTTGGTTGATGGATACCTCTACAAGAATGTAATGGTTGAAGATATTACAACAAGTTTATTGGAAATAGATTCCTCCATTGGCTTAGATGAGTGCATAAGATATAAAACAGATGGTACGGATTTTACAGATGCAACAGTTGTTGATGATTGTTGCTGTTCCATCTACTAAATGGTAAAGAAAATTTCTACCTCTAAAAACAATAATTCGAAGGTGGCCATCATTGCTATACACGGCTGGAAAGGTAACCTTTCATCAATGGAGCATGTAGCAAATGCTTTGAAAATAAAGTACGCAAAATGGATTTTTATTCAAGGGCCCTATGCTGTTGGCGATAATAAGTATTCCTGGTTTGAAGGGAACGAAAAAGAGGGGTGGAAGTATCAGGAATCCTTTGATCTATTACACAAAACTATTTTAGATATAAACAAAAATGGATTTCCTAAATCAAAAATATTTTTATTGGGATTTTCACAGGGTGGGTGTTTAGCAATGGAATTTATTATTAGACAAGAATTTTCAATAGGCGGAATAATACCGATAGCAGGTTTTATAGGAAAGAAAGACAAGTTTAAAAATGATATAGTAAATGGATCCCAGAATACACCGGTATTATTGATTCACGGAAGTAAAGATGAAATGGTGCTACCAGTAGAAAGTAAAATAGCATTTAAACTATTTTCAGATTTAGGTTTTGAAGTTCAACTACAAACACCATCAGTTGGTCACAAAATCCCACTTCAAACAAAAGGTATAATTGAAGAGTTTATATTAAAAACGTAGTAAGTACTTAATTCATCCAACTCGAACGTTAATTGCCTTATCTCCTTTCATTCCAAAATCAACGTCAAAAGACACTTTCTGCCCAGGAATTAGGCCTTTCCTTTTGAGGTGTTCTCTCAGGCCGCTTACATGAACAAAATAATCTTCATTATCTTCTCCAGTGATAAAGCCAAACCCTTTTGAGGAATCATATTCTTTTACGATACCTTTCTTCATTTCTGGTCTTTATTTTTTTCTGGCTTAAAATCCATTGAAATAGAATTGATACAATATCTTATCCCGGTTGGTTTTGGACCATCATTGAAAACATGCCCCAGATGCCCATCACACTTACTACATGTAATTTCAATACGACGCATCCCATAACTATTATCCTGAGTTTCTTCGACAGTGCCTGGCATAGCCTCATAGAAAGCGGGCCATCCGCAGCCTGAATTATACTTAGTACCCGATTCAAAAAGTTCTGCACCGCACCCTGCGCACGCATAGACACCCTCTTCAAAGTGCTTATCATATTCCCCTGTAAATGCCCTTTCCGTACCTTTTTGACGCAATATATAATATTCCTCAGGAGTAAGTGTACGTTTCCATTCTGATTCAGTTTTTTTCATTTTCTTTTGTTCCTTATTGCTTGGACCAGAAACCCCAGAAAAATTAATCTTCTGTTGAGAAAAATTAACATCGAAAGTAAAAATTATTATTATCAATATTTTAAAAGTGCTCTTAAATAGTTTCTTAATCATATTTAAACAAAAATTATAATTTTTTCCCCTTTAAAATCAACGTACCTGGGAAATTCTGTGACTTATTAGTTTGGAAGGACACAATTTGCGATACACCACAATCCTTAAAGAGTTTTATCCACTCTTTGATACTCATCAAGTTCATATAAGTATTTAAATCTGTTGGCCATGAATGGCTATTTAAATTTTCTTTGTAATGATCCATACCCATAATAAAGGTTCCTCCTTCAATGAGCCAATTATCTAAAATGTGCATGACTAACTTTTCTGGTTGTCTGAAATAGTATAGGACCTCCATGCTATGAACAAAGTTAACTTTTTCTTTCGGAGACCAGTCCATCAAATCTGAATAAAAGTAGGTCCCACGGGAGTCTAAAGATCTGGCCTTGTCTATCATTTCCTTTGAACCATCCACTCCAATTGCCTTACTACATAATGGGTGATTAATAATTTCCCTAACAACCCATCCATTGCCACATCCAGCATCGATGATCGAAAATTGAGAGGTTTGAGATCCTACTAACTCATCCAGCATTACATTGACAGCATTAGAATGATTTTTTTCCATCCCCTCATCCTTACCATTAAGGACCCATTGACTAAATACTTCAGTAGCTTTTTTTTCTGTCATTAGAATTTTTGATAACGATTTAGGACACTTGAAACAGCAACCCCAATACTTAAAAAGTATAAAACTCCAGATATTTCATCAGGAATTGGAAGCATATAGTCAATGAATAGCACTGTTCCAGAAGCAACACCCATCCAAAATAGTAGGGAAAAAACTTTCTTCAAAATCAGAGGCATTATATATGCGTTAACCAAACTAGTGCATAAAAATAAAAGCAAAACCCTAGGATGGCAACTATGAGTATTCTGATTAATAGTTTTTTCATTAACTCCAGAAACTTTCAGCGTCCACCAGAAGGGATAACTTTATCATCCCAGTATTAGGTTTTATAATCATTCAAAAGAGATGATAATACCTTTTGCTGTTTGGATTTGAACCTTATCATTTACAACATGGTTTCTTATAGTCACCCATTGCCAAATCTGTTCCACTATTACAACATCCTGTTTGTGAGGATTGGGCGTTTAATCCACTTTTTAGATTATCTGCAGACTGGTTTGGAGAATGGTTAGAGGCTACAATAATCATTACAAACAAAAGGCCTAGAAAGGAAAGCAAAGTTAGTCGTTTCATTTTTTACTCCTATATGATAAAAATAATTTAAAGGTATTTTATTGATTAAAATTTATAAAAAATGACAAGGCTAAGAATAAAATTTATTTGAAGAATACTGGTCACTAACTGAACTGGTTTTCAGGGGTAAAGAAAATAGATTGAAGGCAATGGAAATTCTATTTTCTTTGCTTTTGTTTTCGGGCACTGAGTGCTCAACACTCGAATCAAATAATATTAATTTCCCAGTCTGAGCTTTCATTTCCCATTCTATAAACTCGTTATCAATTTTTTTCCTGAAATGGATGTCGCCAGATTTATGGGGAACACGGAGATAATACACTCCAGATAATACTGACCTATCTTTATGATCATGCCAGCCAGTAGATTCTCCAGGGGCAGCAATATTGAACCAGAACTCATCCATAGGTAATCCCAGCTCTTTGTAAGGTATCACCAAAGGTTTTCCCAAAATCGCTTTCCCTTCCCTACATGCATTGCGGAACAATTTTCTTAACTGGGGAAAATACTGAATGCTTAGATATTGATTTTCCCATCTCCCATTTATTTTATGAGAATATGTGGTATTCTCCTTATTTTGATATATGGAGTTAATGATTTTATCATGGGATGAATCGAGAATTTTTGGAAAGTATTCTCCAAAATTAATTTTATTTTTATCCATTTAACCCCTATGAAGTACTAGAGTTTGAGGATACCTGATTTGGAAAAACCAAATGTCTGATGAACTACTGAAAAGCAGAAAACAATCACAATTACTTTTTGAGAAAGAACTTGAAAAATCAGGGCTGATTCTCCTGAATTTGCTGACGGACCATATTGGAGTATCATTACGTAAATAAAAATAGATAGAAAAAACATAGTATAGCCAATTGCATATCTCTTTTGCAAACCATCTGACCGAAAAATAACTATGGTGTAAAAAAGAGCGGTGAACAAAAAACAATGAAAAATGTTGTTAGCAAAAAAAACATGCGGCGCAAAAACAACATCAGATGGTGTAAACCCCGTACCAATCATGCAAACCGAACCGCCTATGGCAAACAGTGTTCCTGCCCATGCAAGTATATAATTAATTCTATCGCTACCCAATAGCTTAGGCAATAATAGGTAATATGATATAAAGGTAATTCCAACGATAGTAAGTGACATAGCAAAAAGAATCATGGAGAAGTAGTTTGGGTCTCCATTTCTTGCGGCGTAGGCACCCATATCTGAGAAAAAGTTTTTAGAAAAAGAATACCCCTGAGAAGATGCATCATACATCGTACCCCCAGGATAGACTCTCATTCCTAGTAGTTGAAGCAAAATAAAGAGTAAAGCAGCAATCCTTGGAGCAGTGACAAGCATTGCATGACTTGGGATTAGGTATTTCATTAATCTAAAATTTATAAGAGTATATTGAAAACTTTTACTATTAATAAGTGCAACTCATTATCCTAAACTTTTATTTGAATGTGATGCCTATCACTACAAAATTTTTATACTAGGGTAAGCTGTGTTATTTAAACGTATTTTACATATAATGTACTTGTCAAGGTACGTTTGGTATGTAGAAAACGGGGCATAATTTGCTTAATGCGCTTACCTCATTTGTGGATTATGCCCCTCTTTAAATTTTACCCCTTTTTATCTATTCTTTTGTATGCCAGTATGCGAGACCAATAAAAACAAATTGAAATGGTAACCTGCCCCATGCAATTAGTGGTGATATACCCAGTGCTGCTCCATTTGTTTGAGCTAAATAAATATTTGCTGGATATACACATATTAATAAAATAATAAGACCCTTTGCCGCAGTACTTTGAAACTTAGGAATCATTAAAAGAACCCCAAGAAGCACCTCAAACAATCCACTTATGTATACCAAGGCATATTTATATGGCAAAATTGGAGGTATGATTTGAACGAACCATCCAGGATCTTGAAAATGCTTAATTCCAACGATAATATAAAATACACCCATTATATAGATACTGAGTATTTTGATTATGGGTAACATTTACATATCTCTATTTGCGTGTATCATTGCGATGGGTCAGCATTCCCAAGATCATCCGTTTTAACAAGTAAAATATCTACCCCAGTTGAACCACCTGTGTTACTTTGCCCAACTATAGCATAGCCTCCATCTGATGCTTGTATACCACAAAAAGCCCTATCATCTCCACTACCTCCGTAATATTCTTGCCACTCCAAGTCTCCATTTGAATCTGTTTTGATAAGCCAAAAATTAAATCCACCCATGGACCCATAGGAGTCTGTCTGGCCAGAGATTATATAACCCTGATCAAGAGTTTCAACTACGTGTCTCCCTTGATCTGTTCCAGAACCTCCGTAGGTTCGTGACCATATTTCATTACCCTGCGAATCAGTTTTCAATAAATATGCATCATTACTGCCATTGCCAAATGATTCAGTCTGACCAATGATAATATATCCATTATCGGATGTTTGTTGTAGCGATCTCCCAGCTTCAAAGTTTTCACCACCAAAGGTTCTCTCCCATAACATATCGCCAGCATTATTGACCTTGAATAGCCAAAGGTCACCGCTGCTATCACTTTGTGACCTTGTGACTCCAGTTATTACAAAACCTCCATCGTTTGCAGGGACTAAGGAAAATCCCTGGTCATTTAGACTGCCTCCAAAGCTGCGATCCCATTCAAATTCGCCGTTGTTATTTACCTTTAGAACGTAGCACGAGCTGTTGCCGGTATTTTCATTTGTGATTTCGCCAGTAATGATGAAACCTCCATCGCTTGTAATACCTATCGAATTTGCTATTTCATCGCGTGTATCTCCGTATGAAGTCTGCCATTCAATATTTCCATCGAAACTAGTTTTCATGATTAATAAATCTTTACTGGAGTTTGTGTTTGAGATCGAATAACCTGCCATTACCAAACTGCCATCTTCTAATTCTATAACCATATTCACTCTATCACTTGAGCTATATGTATAGTCCTTTCTCCACATTTGTTCGCCTGTGTGATCAACCTTTAATACAAGAACATTGCTATAATTATCTCCAAGAAGGCTAGTATTCCCAACAACAAGATATCCATGATCACTTGTCTGAATAAGGTAGCGACCATAATCAAAACTGGCATCGTTAAAGGTGTTGCTAAAAATAAACCAAGAGCAGCCTCTTTTTATGTTACTTGATGTGGATAGTCCCCAATAGTCTTCAGTAAGCACTTGATAGTACCTATATTGATTCAATGAGGTTTGGTGATTGAAGGTGGTTACACCTAAATCCTCAGTCTCAAATATATTTTGGCTAGAAGCCATATTCGAACTGGTAGATTCAAATAGTTTGTATGATTTGAAGTCATTGTCTGTGTTTGAGGTCCAATTTAATATGAGAAGACTATCAGTAAATTCAATGTCTCTTAGCACAGGTTCTAATGGGGGGTCATCAAGTATGAAGTAACCATCCCCAACTGATTTATATCCATGGATATCTTCAACCTCACACCAGTACCATGAGGGTTCTACTGGGTTAAAATCATATATTTTAACAAGGGTATCAGAAATATTTGTTAGAGTCGCCAATAGATATTTTTGAGAATCAATATTCTCAGATATTAATATTTTATAATTTAAAAAGTCCTCATCTAGTGTCGGGTCTATGGTGACAGTCATTTCCGTTTGAGTGTATGTGATTGTTTTAATGTTTAGTCTTTGTGGATATGAATTTGAATTGTCTACCAGAACTGAGACAGGGGTACTGAATGAAATATTATTGCTCATGTCTTCAGCCTTAACCATCAATGAATGTTCTGTACTATCTGGATATGGAACAGTATTCCATGAAAATTCATATGGACTTGAACTGTCCTTTATCCCTGTGGATAAACTATCTATCCAGAGTTCAACAAATTTTACAGAGTCATTGTCAGATGCTTCACATTGTATGGTAATTATTTCTGAAACTAAAGAAGATTCTTCAGGAAATATAATGGACGCATATGGAGTACTGGTATCTTTATCATCTTCACAACCTTGATAAATTAGACTGAAAAAAAATAATCCAATAAATGCGGTTTTTTTCACCGTCTTAAATTAATTAAATGAGCAATAATTAAATACAGGCTTCACGAAAAAAAGAACTTCAAAATATCAAATCACTTCTGGGACATAATTATAGCTTGATCTCGGAGGCCTCTCATAGTTCTGTTGTTGAACTCTATCTGGCATAATGACCTCAGGATGTTCTATTTCATTGTAGTCAATTAAATCAAGTAGATGGCTGATACAATTAAGTCTTGCTTTCTTTTTATTATCAGATTCGACCACAAACCATGGTGATGTTTGTGTATCTGTGTGCTCGAACATATTATCTTTTGCCTTGGAATAGTCATCCCAACGATTAACAGATTCTAGATCCATCGGGCTTAGCTTCCATCCTTTAGTTGGGTCTGCGGCACGCGCCTTAAATCTTTTCATCTGCTCTTCAGCGCTCACAGAGAACCAATACTTTATTAACTGCGTTCCCGAACTGATTACCATTCTCTCAAATTCAGGGCAGGTCTGTAAAAAATTAACATATTGCTTTTGAGTGCAAAAACCCATCACCTTTTCTACACCCCCTCGATTATACCAACTTCGATCATAGATCACTATTTCACCTGCTGCGGGTAAATGATTGATATACCTTTGGTAGTACCATTGAGTTTTTTCACGATCAGTTGGTGCCGCAAGAGCTACTATTTTACAATATCTTGGGTTTAGTTTTTCAGTGATTCTCTTTATCGTTCCACCTTTCCCTGCTGCATCACGACCTTCAAAAACAATTGCTATTTTCTTCCCATTTTCAATGACCCAATCTTGAAGTTTGACAAGCTCAATTTGGAGGTTTTGAAGCTTTTGGTTGTATTTTTTTTTGAATTCTTTTTTATCACTCATGGATTATCTCATTTATTTTTACAGAAAAAGGACTAAATCATTAAGAACATTGATACAATTAATCTAATGAAATTCCATTAAACAAAAAACCCTCCTAACTTGATACTATAAAAAGAATCATTTTTAGAGAAACTAGTAATGATATCAGTCATAGAAATACCAACGGATATTAATTCCTCTTTTGCCTTGGGAGCATCGAAAGGTCCGCCGATTATTAAAAAACAATTTGATTCTGAGGCAACAAATAAATTCTCTGAAAACGGTTTTGATTTAAGGAAAAGGTACAATTGGAAGAGTATCAAGAACTTGAACGATAAAAATAGAGATAAGACCTTTAAGCTAATTTCGAAAACCATTGAAACTGAATTACATAAAAGTAGATATTGTATTTCCATAGGTGGAGATCACAGTATCACCTATCCAATTATAGCAGCCTATCATAAGTTTTTTCCAAAAATCAACATAGTTCACTTTGATGCTCATCCTGATTTATACGAAACATTTGACGACAATCCTTATTCTCATGCCTCACCATTTGCAAGAATTATGGAAAATAATTTAGCTGCTTCCCTTACACAATTCGGAATTAGGACTATGAACGACCATCAAAGAGAGCAAGCAACACGCTTTAATGTAAACGTAGTACCGATCAATCAATCCTCAATAGATATTGAATTAAAATTTTCTGAGCCCGTATATATATCGATTGACTTAGATGGTCTGGATCCTGCATATGCACCAGGAGTGTCACATCCAGAGCCAGGAGGATTATCAACAAGAGAGATAATTAATTTTATTTCAAATATTGAAGGAGATATCATTGGGGCGGATATTGTGGAGTATAATCCATACAAAGACATTAATGAGATAACTGCAATTACTGCTGCAAAACTACTGAAAGAGATAATGGGAAAAGTAATAGAGTAACTTTATTTACCATTTCACAAGATTAATCAAGAGAAAGTAATGTATCAGTTTATGACATGTTTTTGATTCAACATGTTACACCCGTTGTCCCAAAATCTCATTTTATGCTCTATTTTAACCTAAGAAACATTAATAATTTTAAAAGGAAAGATCTGGTATAATTTTTGTTAATAATATTGTAGTTACAAATTTTATATTGTGTAATAAAACTTAAGAAAAATTGATCAAAGTATTTGAGGACGAAATGAAAAATCTAATGAACAGAGGTTTTACATTAATTGAATTAATAATGGTTACCATTATTCTTGGTATTCTTGCTGCGGTATCGATACCAAGATATATGTCCACCGTTGAAAAAGCGGAGCAGGCAGCTGAAGACGCAGTGATATCAGCAATGGTATCTGGTCTACAAATATATGCCACTGAGAAATTAATTGATAGCGGTCGTCGCTACTACCCCTCCAATCCTTTTGATGCACTAGCAAAAAAACCTCTAGGCTACGATGGTAATGATAATGATGATGCTGACTCTGATGATGAATGGACGTTCAACACGAGCACTAACCGAATAACTCACATGAGGAAAGATGGAAGCAAATACTATTGGAACTATGATGCCGGTACAAACACTGAAATAATTATTCCAAACACCGACTGCTGGAGCGGTGACTTTACAAATCATGAAGAATTGATGGCAGCTGTAGACAACGGATTTATCCAAGCAACCCGTTCTGCAAATTCGGAATCCCAGTGTGGTGATGGAGAAACATTTTTCTGGTGTCAGCAGCCGGGATCATCAACAGATAATTATGACTACTGCGGGAATAACGGTGACTGTCCTGTGAATGGTGTAAATGGTGTGCCATGCTGCTATTGTGGAGGGTGTCTGGTTACTGTATGTCCTGAAGAAGATTATGAGCCACAAAGGATTGGGGCAAATAATAATGATATAGGCTCAGGCATAGGATCTAGAACATCCTTCTGAAGTATGATTAGAATTATTTAAAATTATTATTAATGTGCCTCATCTTATGGTGGGGCATTTTTTATTTGTGGTTATTATATTTTAATGCGATCAGGTCGCAATTATTTTTATTTTGTTAGTGTAATATGAGAAAGTCTCTTAAATATTTATAAAAAGTCAATCCTCAAAATTTATTTATGATTGATTAAAAAGGAAAAAATGTCTGAAAAAAATAAAGAAAAATTAGGTGTCCTTATCCCTGGGATGGGATCTGTAGCAAGTACATTTATATGTGGAGTGATTGCCTGTAATCGAGGGTTGTCAAAGCCCATAGGGAGCATGACCCAGATGGGCTCAATTCGATTAGGTAAGCGAACAGAAAATAGGAACCCCTTGGTAAAAGATTTTGTACCAACCGTGGATATGAATAATCTAGTGTTTACAGGTTGGGACATAAATCAAGAGAACGTATATGATATAGCTTTAAAGTCTAAGGTTCTAAAAAATGATTTACTTGAAGAGCTAAAACCCGATTTGCAAAAAATAAATGTTCTCAAAGGTGTTTTCGATGAAAAGTATGTAAGAAGACTCAACGGAGACTGGATCAAGTCTGGGGAAAACAAGCTTGACCTGGCAAAACAGGTAATGGCAGATATAGAATCATTTAATGAAAGCTCAGGTGTTGATTCAAACGTGATGATCTGGTGCGGAAGTACTGAAGTATACATGGAGCCATCTGAAATCCACCTATCCCTAGATGCATTTGAAGAGGGCTTAAAGTCAAACCATGAGGATATTGCACCGAGTATGATCTATGCATACGCCGCATTAAAAATGGGAATACCTTTTGCTAATGGTGCGCCTAACCTTACTGTTGATATACCCGCGTTGCAAGAGCTTGCAAATAAAACGAATACACCTATAGCGGGTAAGGACTTTAAGACAGGACAAACACTGATGAAGACAATACTAGCACCTGGTCTTAAGGCGCGACAGCTTGGAATTAATGGCTGGTTCTCTACCAACATACTGGGAAATCGTGATGGTGAGGTTTTAGATGATCCTGATGCTTTTAAAACCAAGGAGGAAAGTAAACTTGGAGTATTAGACACTATTCTCGAGCCAGAAAAGAACCCCGAACTATACAATGACCTCTATCACAAAGTTCGTATAAACTACTATCCTCCAAGGGGTGATGATAAAGAAGGCTGGGACAATATTGATATTTTTGGCTGGCTAGGCTATCCAATGCAGATTAAGGTTGATTTTCTTTGTAGGGACAGTATCCTAGCTGCTCCAATTGTATTAGATCTTGTCTTGTTTCTTGATCTAGCTAAAAAGTCTAAAATGAGTGGAATCCAAGAGTGGCTGTCATTCTATTTCAAGAGCCCGATGTGTTTACCAAAGTTGCATCCTGAGCATGATTTATTTGTTCAACTTGCAAAATTGAAAAATACACTTAGACACATTATGGGAGAAGACCTTATTACCCATCTTGGTTTAGATTATGCTGATGAGATTTAGATAGTTGAAACTTGTCATTATTGCTGCTGGTAAGGGTTCAAGGTTAAAATCTGAAACCAAAAACAATCCAAAAGCACTCACAGTCATTAATGGGCATGCCATTATTGATGTAATCCTGAATAATTGCGTGGTAAATGGAATCAATGAAATTGTCATTATTACGGGATACGATAAGACCTCCATTAAAAGCTACCTTGATGGCAAATGGGATAACTTAAATATTGACTATATATATAATGATGAATGGAACTTGGAGAATGGAATAAGTGTGCTGAAGGCAAAGTCATTAATAGATAATAATGATGATTTCATGATTTCTATGAGCGATCATTTGTATTTTGCTGACATGATGAAAAAAGTAAAAGAAAGCAGCCTTTCCAATCGTGTTGTAAATGTTGGTCTTGATTTTAACATTAATGATATTTTTGACATTGATGATGGCATGAAGGTTTTTGCTCAGCCTGATACAATGATGGTTCAATCCATGTCAAAAAAGCTTAAAAGTTATAATGCGATTGATGTTGGCCTTTTCAAATGCAGCTATCAATTTTTTTCATTTCTTGAAAATCTAAACAAAAATGGTTCTTGCTCATTATCAGCCGGGTGTAATGAACTAATTACCCAAGAACTTTTGGGTGGAGTGGACATAAGAGACAGTTTCTGGCTTGATATAGATACTCCAGATGCGCTTCATTTTTCACGCAATAACAGTCGCGTGTCTGAACTTTTGAAAAGTCAAAATTCAAACTAGATATGAACACATATTACTACGCAAGCCAGGTATATATGTATGGTCACTGTAAACCAATATTTGATATTACAGGCGGTACATTTGTTGTAAATAGGTTTAACCGCCTACTTAGATTTAAATATTATTTATATAATTCAATGAGAGGGCAGAAAAACAGGGGAATGTTTAACGCACCAAAAGCAATTTTCACAAAGATCGATCGAGAACTTGACTTAGAAGGCGTAATCATATCAGGAACAAATAGCGTTTTACACACAAACAAGAGTAAATGCAAATCCATCTTCATAGGACATGGAACTGGCGATAAAAAATATGGAGGTTCCTTCAACACTCTTGAGACATACGACTATCATTTTATATCAGGTCCCAAACACTTACATAAGATTAAAGATGTCGGTATTAGTCTACCTGAAGAAAGATTGATTAATATAGGCTATCCAAAGTTTGATGATTATGTGAACCAAAAGGTAAATAGAAAGAAGTATTACAAGTACTTAGGTATCAAAGATGAATCCAGGAAGAATATTTTATATGCTCCCACCTGGGAATGGGGAGACGGAACTCTGCATAAATATGGAAAAAGATTCTGTAAAGAGATTGGTAGTGATTTCAATCTAATCATTAGACCTCACTATCATGATAGAAAGCATATCAGGCAGATGAAACTTTGGGCAAAGAGAAATGGCCTCGAACACGTTTATTTTTCAAATCCTGCAAACATCATTAATAGCAACAGCATAAATGATTTTTTCATATCTGATTTGATGATCAGTGATACCTCATCCATAATATATGAGTATCTCATTACTAAAAAACCCATCATTATTGCAAACAATAATTATGGCGATCTACATAATATGCCAGATGAGATGAATGTTTTGAAGATTGCAAAAAAGTATGATGGTGATGATATATCAGGAATGATTAATGAGGCACTCAGCGAGAACAGCCAACCCAAATATGAACAGTTATTAAATAATTGTTTTTACTATAACGATGGAAAAAGCGCACAAAGAGCAGCTGACTTCATCTTTTCACTTAAAAATTAGGAACAGTTATTATGCCCAAAAAGCACCGATCTATAGAAGATTTGATAATCAATATATTGAACTGGAAAAAAAATATAAAGACATCTAAATCAGATTTAGTAAAACCAAAAACTATTGATGAAAGAATAGAAAATGGTTTCAAAAATTTTATTAAGTCACCTTAAAGAAAAAGCCGATAAATAAACCTTAGTCCATAATTTTTTCTTAAAATTTTCAATTACTAAATTTTATTTTAGCAGTACCATTTTCTTGGTAGAAATAAAATCACCAGCCTCCACCCTGTAAAGATAAACTCCTGCAGATACTGATTCTCCGTGGTTATTTGTAGCATCCCATTTTATGAACTTCTTTCCTGGTGACTGAAAGGTACTGATGGGTTGAGCAATTATTCTTCCCATCAAATCATAAATGGTCAATGAAACAAATGTGCTCCTTGGAATATTATAGCGGATGATTGTTTGTGGATTAAACGGATTAGGGAAATTTTGAAACAGATAGAAATTTTTTGGTATAATCTCATTTGTGACAGTACTCAATTGTATATTTGAGTATGCAGGGGTTGGGTGCAAGATACCCCACTCACTCTCCCCATCTTGGATGCGACCAAATGACTGGTTAGAAATTTGTGTTCCATATGAAATGGAGTCGATGATTGTTATTCCATTCCCACTTGTCAAAACAACAGTCTCCCCGTCTGCACTTAATTTAAAGTTAGTGTGCTCACTGCCTTGAGAAATATCCTCGTCACACCAAACTAAAAGGTAGTCGCCTGGCATGATGACATCCATTGAATCTGAGAATTGCCACTTCGTTAATTCACTCAAGTCATCCGTCAAATACAAACCTGCCAAATTAAGCGGCTGATCAGTGGGGTTGAATAGTTCAAGCCAGTCGTCAAACTCTCCAGACTCATCTGTATTCACAGAGTCATTTCTTGCTAATAATTCATTTATTTTTAATTCCGAAATAAGCGAATCTACCAAACCAAAAGGATAGTCATTTATATCATAGTTATAATAAGCGCCTATATCAGTGTTAGATCCGTCATCGTCTAATATTCCGTTTGGGTCGCCACTATCAATGCATGGAGAATGAGGTGCAATTTCTAAATTGTATGACCCTGAATTAACAAATATAGGATCTGCAAATAAATTCCCTTCACCATCTAGTAGCTGAGTGTCCGAGAGTGAATAACGCACTGATGCACTGGAAAGCTCATCAGTATAAACTGATGAAAATAGATTATTAGAGAGGATTGTGTTTACCACTTCAGCTGTGCCACCTCCAGCGCCTTCGTTTTTTTCAAAACACGAGATAGATGTGTCATTATTAAAAAAGGTGTTGTTAAGTATATATGCTGAGGAACTATCCTTAACCGCAATCCCATTGTTCCCGCCAACAATTAGATTTTTAAATGCATTGACAGATGATTTTTGCCCAATTGAAATTCCTTTATCGTATGAATGATAAATCAAGTTTGAAATGATATCTATGTTTTGAGAATTTTCTCCTATGTCTATTCCGTCAGAGTTTGCACCCTGAAAATCATATATTTTGTTTCTTATGATGGTCCCATTAGTGACATTGTCAAGATCAATTGCATCTGTATCCGGTGCAAGAGAACCAAAAAAGATACACTCCTCGATGAATGCATCTCCTCCTTTTACATTGATAAAATCACAAATGAAGTCACATGAGATAGAGCTTTGATTAATGTGCAAAGAGCCTCCCTCAAGATAGACGGGGAATAAAACATCTTCTATTTCAGCCTGGAAAATTGATATGTCTGAATTAACTCCAGATATTGCCCCCTTGTGAGTAGATGGATCAATGCCTACTGATGCCCCCTCTAGTTTAAGATGGTTCAATGATGAAGAATCCGT
>Ga0209036_1000572_pt1 | contig 16298 bp, 10 predicted proteins | sample MarorgKNORR_S2LV_3_FD_188222 | JGI IMG/M metagenome (GOLD analysis project Ga0209036, IMG submission 188222) | Marine microbial communities from the Southern Atlantic Ocean, analyzing organic carbon cycling - DCM_A/KNORR_S2/LV (SPAdes) (version 2) | ecosystem: Environmental > Aquatic > Marine >... | reverse complement strand
AAAGAATGTAATATTGGATTAGATATGATTAATAACATAGAGAAAAAAAATCTTTCTTTTAATGATTTAACATTAGAACATATCGAATTTTTAAAAATAAATGAAAAAATTTATAATAGACTATTACATGTAGTTTCTGAAAATAAGCGAGTAAAAAAAATGAAAAAAGAAATTACAGTTGGTAATCAAGTTAATGTAGGTAAGATATTATTAGAATCTCATTATAGTTTATCAAAAAAATATCAAGTGAGTTGTTCAGAAATAGATTCGATTATTAATATATCTAAAAAACATTCAGGATTTTATGGAGGTAGAATTATGGGTGGAGGTTTTGGAGGCTGTACTATAAATTTAATAAAGAATGATTTAAAAAATGATTTTATATCTTTTATAAAAGATAAGTACTATAAAAAATATACAATTCGTATTAAGACAGAAGAAGTTTTTTTTACATCAGGTCTAAGAGTTTTAACAGATTTATAATGATAAAATACTTTAGTTTTACTAAGTTATGAAATATGATGAATATTAAAAAAATAATAGTAATACTTTCCTGTGGATTGATTTTTGGAGAATCTAAACAACTTTATGCAACAATACAGATGCTAGACCAAGTAGTGGTTTTGGATTTAGAAAATTTACAAGTTAATGAAACTATTAATACTGAGTTTGTTGAAAATTCTCAATGTTCAGCTTTGAATAATGAGAATGATTGCATACTTTCTGATTCTTGTGAATGGATGATGGGAGAATGTATGGATAGTATGCTTGGTAGTTTGAATGTACCTCATTTTGTTTCACTTGACGAATTAAATGGATATTGGTTTGTTACAGCAATAGCGTCTGGTTTTATTGCTCAGTACTCTTTACTAGATAATACATTTATTGATGCTTTTTTTGTTGGTGATGCACCAGCTTTACTCGCAATTGATCCAAAAAATCAAATGATATATTGCTCAGCTGTTGGATTGATGTTTATGGATAATATGAGTGATATGTCTCCTACTTTTGAATCAAATAAAATTAAGGTATTAAGCTATTCATCGATGGGATTATCATCTGATAATGAAGAATATATTATTGATTCAACAACACCTCATGGGATAGCTATAAATGATGATGGAACAGAAATTTATACAGCTAGTAATACTGCAGATTGGATTTATAAAATTAATACTCAGAACGATGAAATATTAGGTGTTCCAATGGATCAAAATGTTAGTAACCCACCTGATGTCATTACGCAAAGATTAAAGCCAATACAATGCATGTCAGTGGAGAATAAGTTATTTATAAGTTGCTCCGCTGGTAATTGGTTAAATACCTCTTCAGGAGAGACGACTCTAATCGAGGGTAAACTACAAATGTGGAATTCAGACACAATGGAGCTTATAGACTCAATAAATTTAGGTGAGCATACATCTCCGTGGCATATTATTAAATCTCCAATTGATGATATCATTTATGTTGCATTAGGAGGAAGTGAAGATTATGAAACAGCAGGTGTTGCTTCAGTATCTTATTATAATGATAATCTTTCAATTAATTGGGTAGCAAATAATTCTTCATTTGATATATTGCATGGGATAGATGTTTCTTCAGATGGTCAAAGAATTTATGCCTCTGGTAGAGGAGATGGCAATATTCATGTTTTTGATAATAATGGTAATTATTTAGATAATATATTTTTAGGACAAATGACAATGCTTGGTGGTATAGCTGTAGAAAAAAGAGGTCTACCTAACATTGGAGATGCTAATAATGATTTAAGTATAAATATTTTAGATGTTACAAAATTAGTTGATATAGTTTTAGATTCAATTATGTATCATCCTTACCAAGTTTATGCGTCTGATTTTAACGAAGATAACTCTATTAATATTTTTGATATAATATTATTAGTCGAAGACATTTTATATAATTAGTGACAATTTCTAGAAAAAATTTTATAAAAAATATTTCAATTGTAACAATTGGCTTAACCTCATTTTCACGCTTATTAGCAACTGGTTCACAAATTTTTAAAAATGACTTACAAGATTTAATTAAAGACCCTAATAAAATACTTAATTTACCAAAAGATTTTTCTTATACAATTTTATCAAAATTAAATGATAAAATGAATGATGGTTTGCGAGTTCCTGATAAAGCTGATGGTATGGGATGTTTTGAACTAGATAATAATCATGTGATTTTAGTAAGAAACCATGAAATAGGGCATATGCCATTACTTGGTAATGCATTTAGATTAAAAAATCCATACGGAAAGAAAATGAATAGATATCTAAAAAAAAATAATGATTTTTTTTATGATAGTTCATTAAAAAAAACTGAGTGTTTTGGAGGAACTACAACTATAACTTATAATATAAAAACAAAAAAAGTTATAAATCAGCATCTAAGTTTGGCTGGTACTTTAGTAAATTGTTCTGGAGGAAATACTCCCTGGGGAACTTGGATTTCTTGTGAAGAAACTGTAAAGTTACAGGAAGGAAAAGTATTTAAAAATCATGGCTATAATTTTGAAGTTTTTCCAAGTTCAAAAAATAAATTGACAAAAGCAGTTCCACTTAAATCGATGGGACGATTTCGACATGAGGCGGTAGCTTTTGATCCATTAAAAGGTTATGTATATCAAACTGAAGATCGAGAAGACGGTCTGTTTTATAGGTTCATACCTAAAGTTAAAAATAAACTTTACAAGGGTGGTAAATTGCAGGCACTATCAATAATAGACTTTAAAAGTGCAGATTGTAGAAATTGGAAAAAAGAAGAATTTAAGCTTGGGCAATCATATAAATGTGAGTGGTTAGATTTAAATAAAGTTGATTCAAAAAAAGATGATTTAAGAAAACGTGGTAAGAAAAAAGGCTGTGCAATTTTTGCTAGAGGAGAAGGAATGTGGTATGCAAATGATTACATATATTTTACAGCAACAACTGGTGGAAAAAATAAATTTGGCCAAATATGGAGATATAGCAATAATTCAATAGAATTATTCTATGAATCTAAAGATAAAAATTTAATGTATAAACCTGATAATATTACAATTGCTCCATGGGGGGATGTAATTATTTGCGAAGACGGAAGAGGCCATGATAGATTAATTGGTGTTAAACCTAATGGTAAAACTTATGTACTTGCTGAAAATATTTTAAATACATCTGAACTTGCAGGTATAGTTTTTTCTCCTAATCAAAAAGTATTATTTCTAAATATTTATAAACCAACTATGACTCTTGCAATTGAGGGTCCTTGGAATAAACTATAAAATCGTACTAAATTAATATGGTTATGGATAATGAAAAAGTTGAAATAAAAATTCAGTCAAGATTTGAATATTACCTTGATATAATAAAAAAAAAGTTAATTAAACCAATCTTCGGTATATTAATTCTTTTAGGAGTCTTATATATTGGATTTTATCTTTTACTTTTTCTTTTAATTTTTTTTGGTATTAAATATTTTATTGATAATCTTAAAAGACAATAATTACTAGTTATTAAGGAATTAATTATGGAATTTATTTTACCACTTTGTATAATGGCTTTTTTAAATATTTTTTTAATATTTAGATTATTATTCTTAGCTGGAAGTTTTATTAAAAGAACTGAAATCAAGCTAGATCAGTTTCAATTATATGAGGGAGAATTTCCTGACAAATTACATTCAGCTAGATATCAATTTCAGAATATGTATGAGATTCCGATATTATTTTATTTATTGTGCCTAATACATATTAATTTAAATATTTACTCTCAGTTTGATGTTAATCTAGCGTGGGGTTTTGTAATTTTTAGATTTATACACTTTTTGATAAGACTTCAAAATCAACGTGATTTAAATATAAGACCAAGAACACTAACTTTTGTTTTGAGTCTTATTTGCCTTACAATCGGTTGGATAAATTTGTTTATTAGAACTATTGTGGCTTATTAATTATTATGCATAACTTTCATTGGTCAGTAAAAGGTAATTTAAAAATTCAGGGTCCTTCATCTAAGATATGGGAAGTTATTTCCTCAAAATCAAATTTGGAATTATTCCATCCTTTTTGTGATAAAAATCCAGTTTCAAAATGGCCAGGTCAAAATTCTTGTGATACAATATATTATTATAGTGGATTAGTTCTAGAAAGAAAATTTGTTAATTGGTTAAACAATGAAGGCTATGATCTATTTATAGGTAAAAAAAATGGTTCAAAATCTTTTGTTTCTTGGAGAATAAAAGATTTTGGAGATCACTCATCTTTGACAGTATCTATTTACCCATATGTTTATAACTCAGGTAGTAAACTTACTAATTTCATACCATTTTATTTTTTTATAAGGCCAATGATCCAAAAATATATTAATAGTGTTATGAATGGTTTGGGACATTATATTGAAACAGGTGAAGTGGTTTCAAAAAATCAATTTGGAACACATAGTTTCTTTTCAAATTAATTTTTTTTTGCTTCTTTAATTCTCATAGGCATAGAATCAACTTTAGATAATATTTTATCAATTATAGTATTAGATGCATATGTTTTTTTAATTGTTCCGTCTTTCCCAATTAGAATATAGCTATGTTTTTTATTAGTATTTTTAATTTTCTTCATGACTGATTTATAGAATTTATCATTCATTAAATAATTATTTATAAATGAATTATTTTCTTTTAGTGTAATAATTAACATATCGCGTTCTTTAAACTCTTTTGAAAATCTACGTATTTTTTTAGTTATTTTATTTTCTTCATCAATGATTATAAGAATACGATTTTTCCATTTAAAATAGTTAATATTTTCAATCTCATTAAACGGAACATTTTTTTTAAAGCTAATATTTTTTGCTATAGGTATACAACTTAAAATGAGTAATAATATTATTAAAGGAAATTTCATTTATTTATAATGTTTTTGAAAATATATTTATAACTATAACCCCTAAACCTATCAATAAGATTCCAATAATTGATCCTAAATCTAAAATTTGATTAAATCTAAAATATCCAATGATTGATAGTAAGCATATCCCAACTCCTGACCAAATTGCATATGTAATTCCAATAGGTATATCTTTTAAAGTTAATGATAGAAAATAAAATGCAAAGCTATATCCAACAAATGTAATTACTGAAGGTATTATTTTAGTAAATCCTTCGCTCTCTTTAAGTGATGAGGTAGCAATTACTTCTGCAATAATCGCAATTGATAAGTAAATCCATTTCATTTTTAAACTTTCGATTAAGTTTAGAATTCTTTAAGTGAAAATTATAATCTATTATATAATATTAAAACAAAAAACCCTCATTGATAATATGAGGGTTTTTTAATGATTGTGGCTCGAGGCGGAATCGAACCACCGACACAAGGATTTTCAGTCCTCTGCTCTACCAACTGAGCTATCGAGCCACTAAATAAAAAAACCTATATAAAGTAATTTATATAGGTACTTAAATTATGATGATGAAAGTGGTTATTGCAACACATAATAAAGATAAACTTAAAGAATTAAAAAGAGGATTAAATCAATTAAATATTGATTTATTAGATTTATCCCGTTTTTCTGAAGTAGGAGAAATAATAGAAGATGGTAAAACTCTTGAAGAAAATGCGCTCATTAAAGCAAAAGAAGTATTTAGATTAACTGGCTTACCATCAATAGCTGATGATACTGGATTAGAAGTAGATGCATTAAATGGTAAACCAGGAGTTTTTACAGCACGATTTGCAGGAGAAAATTGCTCATATATGGATAATGTAAATAAAATGCTTAAAGTAATGAAAAAAATAAAAATTTCTGATAGAGGTGCAGTTTTTAAAACAGTTATAGCTTTTTTCGACGGGAAAAAGGAACTTTTATCAATCGGAGAAGTAAAAGGAATGATTGCTACAGAAAAGAAAGGTCTTGGAGGTTTTGGGTATGATTCCATATTTTATGTAGTGAACGAGGGAAAAACATTTGCTGAAATGACAATAGAAAAGAAAAATATTATATCTCATAGAGGTAAAGCAATTAAAAATTTAACACCTAAATTAAAGTCTTATCTTGAGACTAACATAAAGGAGATTGCCTAGCGTCCCACTGCTAAGGTGAATAATACATATTCAATTTATGATTTAAAGGTAATTTTTTACCTTTGCACTGCTTTATTTTTAAATTTTATTAGAGCAGAACAGGGGATTAACGCCCCATATTATGATAATTGTGGTAACTTTGATAATATTCCAGATAATGATTGTAAACAAGATTGCTTTGGAATATGGGGTGGTGATTCAATATTAGATGAATGTGGTGTATGCGGTGGAAAAGGACCTCAACCTAATAAAGATTGTAATGGAGAATGTATAGTTGAAATAGATTGTTTTGGTATATGTGGTGGTAAGGCCTTAATTGATGATTGTGGTAAATGTGATGAAGACCCAACAAATGATTGTAAAAAATCATATTTTGATAAATGTGGCAATTTTGATGATGATCCAACTAACGATTGCGTAAAAGATTGTGCAGGTATTTGGGGAGGTTTAACAAAAATTGATGATTGTGGTATATGTGGTGGAGAGAACTCTTCTTGTGGAGATTGCGCGGGTGTAGCTAATGGAAAAGCATATTATGATAAATGCAATATATGTGATGATAACCCAGAAAATGATTGTGTTAAAGATTGTACTGGTATTTGGGGTGGAAATAATATATTAGATAATTGCGGGATTTGTGGGGGCGATAATTCAACTTGTGAAGATTGTGCTGGAACAATAAATGGGAATGCATACTTTGATAAGTGTGATATTTGCGATGATAATCCTGATAACGATTGTGTTAAAGATTGTACCGGTATTTGGGGTGGTAAAGAATTTTATGATGAATGCGGTGTTTGTGGTGGTAATGGTATTCCTGATGGTTATTGTGACTGTGATTTAAATATTTTAGATTGTAATAATATATGTGGAGGCAGTAGTACAGCTGAAGAATGTTTCATTGATGATAATCCTGTTTTGTCTTCGAATATTGATATAAGTTACATTGATGATATTTATTTTAATAGAACAATCAAATACTATAGATTTTTAAAAAACATAATTGATCCATTTTACAATGAGATTAAAGGATTGGCATTTGCTTCTAAATATGTTAATAATTCATACCATGGTTTAAATTTTACAAAAGAATTTAGAAAGTTAGTTGAAAAAACAGAATTAGGGTATGATTCAAACACATTTATTTCATCCTTGAGATATAATAATAAAGATGTATTACAACCCTCAATTTATTCAATTGATTATTTTAAATCAAAAATGATTGCTAGTAATAATTTCAAGAGGATACAGCAAATTTCTTCAAATAAAATGAATACAAATAATCTAAACTCAAGAAAATCAAAAAAATTAACTTTAGTTAGTCAAGATATTGGAGAAACTAATGTAGCAATTAATTTGAGTGGACAAATTGAAATAAAAGGCGAGCTTGAGTTTACAGATACACAAAGTAGTTCTTTAAGTAATCAAAATAATGAATCATGGAATCTCGATATTGATCAAAAACAAAGATTTGATCTTGAAGGGCAAGTAGGAGATAGGTTAACAATTAGTGCAGATCAAAACTCAGAATCTGATTTTGATTTTGAAAATTCTCTTCTTTTAGAATATAAAGGTTATGATAATGAGATTATAAACAATATACAGGCTGGTAATATTGGTCTTAGTTTAAGTGAAGGAACATTGTTTAGTGTTGGAATGGGTAAAAGAGCAGGGGTTTTTGGATTAAAAATGAGTAGCCAGCTTGGGCCAATTGAGTTTAATACAATAATTGGTAGAGAAAAAGTTAAAAAAGAATCATTCTCATTAGGAAATCAATCAGAAGGTCTTGATAGATATGATTATCAATTTATTAAAGACAAATATTTCTTTATTGATAAAATTTTTAAAAATAATTTTTATCCATTAAATGAAGATTATATTAATCAAATTAGTTCTAATGAATATGTTATTAAAGATTTTAGATTATATAAAAGAGCTCAGACCAATGAAATTGAAACGGATATTTATGAAGGTATTGCTTATATTGATCCATTAAATAAAGATATAGGAACACCAGAAAATAATATATGGATTGAACTAGAGGATCAATATTCAGGTAATGATTATTATATAAATAAGTATTATGGTTATGTAAGATTAAATTCAATTTCAACTAGTGATTTAATTGCTGTTCATTATACTATAGGAGACTTAAATAATGATGGTAGTATTTTAGATTCGAATAATCCAATTCAGACAGGGACTGAGTTTTTAATACAAGATAGATGTTTATTATCTGGACAGGAAGAGTGTAATGAAAATACTCTTAATGGATGTTCAGAAATCGAAGCTTCAAGTCTTGATGTATGTAGTGAAGATGTTAATACTAATTGTTGTAATTACATAGAATATAATAATGTTCCTGGGTTTTCAGCAAATCCATTAATTTTAAAGATTATTAAAACGGAGGGGCAACAGGAGCCTCCTAGTCCAGATAACCCAAATGGAAATCCAACTTGGGATTTGATGATGAAAAATGTTTATGACATAGGATTATCAAACTTTAGCCAAGGTGATGAACCTCCTGAAATTGATATTATACATGTAGGTGGTCAATTAGGTACTGAGACTGCAAGTTCAAATGGTAATACATTTTTAAGAATTTTTGGTATAGATAATAAAGATTCACAGGGATTTTTTGTATCAAATGGAGATGGAAAAGTTGATAGTTACTTCATAAATAGTTGGGGAGATCTTTTTCTTCCATTTGATATGCCTTTTTCTTACGACTCAGAGGCATATTTAGGAAATCCACATTTAGATTTAGCAAATATATTTGACGGTGATTTAGAAAATATTAACATTGAAACAATATCAACTATTAGGGAAAATGGAGATGCAGGACCAGAATTCATATCTTATAGGTATGAAAATGGCCCAGCAATGTATTACAGCAGTAATGAGACTACAAAGTCATCAGAAAAAGAGTTTGTAATAAAAGTTAAAAATGTAAATCAAAATACAACTATTAATTTAGGGTTTATGATTGTTGATGGAAGTGAAACTTTAACTGATGGTTCCACTCAATTAATTAAAGGTGTTGATTATTCAGTTGATTATTTTACAGGAACTTTAACTTTAATATCTGATAGAGCAAAAAACAATTCTCAAACACTAAGAATTTCTTATGATAGAAATGAAATTGTTTCATTTGATCAAAAATTAATTTTTGGAAATTCATTTAATTATGATATTGATAATAGAAGTAATCTTTTTGGAGGATTATATTTTTATAAACAGTCAATTACCGATAATAAAGTTGAAATTGGTTATGAGCCAATGGAGAATATGATTTGGCATCTTGGAGGTAAATATTCAAGAGATTTATTGAATTTAAACAATTCTATTAATAGTGCAGGATTAGTAAATCTTGAAAAATCTTCAGAGATTAGTTTTTCCTCTGAGGTTGCACAAATATTTCCTAATCCTAATCCTATTGGAATTGCATATATTGATGATTTTGAGTCATCTAAAAGATACTCAACGATGCCTATTTTAAATTCTGCATGGCAGGAGTCAGCACCTCCATTTAAAATTAAAAACTTAGATTGTTTAAATATAGATACTGAATTTGACTGTCTTGATTTAGAGGAGTGTGAAGTAACTTATAATGAAAATAATGAATTTTTAGATTGTGAAATTATTCTTGAGAAATATGATATATATAGTAGAGAAAATATATATTGGTATAATCCTTATAATGATATTCCAACAGAGCTTATTTGGCCTGATAAAGAAGTTGAAGAAGCCTCAAAAGAACAAACAATTTGGTTAGAAATTCCTGAAAATAAAATTGGTGGGAACCTTAATAATCCAGATAATAATAAGTGGTGGAATGGAATAACTGCTTCTTTATATGCATCAGATCAAAATCAATCTAATAATAAATATTTAGATATATGGCTTAATTATGAAGGATTGGTCGGTTTTGAAAATCATTACAATGGTTTACCAGAAAATCCAATTTTAGTTAATAGAAATAATCTTAAACTGAATATAGACATTGGGATGATTAGTGAAGATACAAACGATAATGGAATTCTAGATACTGAGGATTTAGTTCCAGAATCTTTAATGATTATGGGAGATGGTTTATTAGATGCGGGTGAAGATAAAGGAATGGATGCCTGTATAAATGAATTTGAAGATGGTTGGGGTGGATGCCTTTGTTCAGAATTTAATCATGGAATTAATAACGATAATACTTATAATAGCTGTACCAATGTGAATCAATCTACTTTTTCACAAATTAAATCTGAAATTCTTAATGGTGAGATAAATGATAATAATTTAATTAATATTAATGCTAGTTCAGATGATCCTAATAACGATGATTTTAGTTATACATCTGGTAGTTATGATTTTAGTGGTTATAATGGCACTGAAAATAATGGTTCAGTTTTAGAAAATAAATATCCTGATTCTGAAGATTTAAATGGGGATCAATTTATTGATGATATTAATTCATATTATTCATATACAATTGATTTAGATATGAATAATAATGATATTATACAAAGTGAAATATTATCAACAAACTGGAAGCTTTTTAGAATCCCATTAAATGATTTTATAGCTATTAATGAGACATCTGGTTATAATGCTGATTGGACAAATGTTAAAAATATACGACTTTGGCTTGAAGGAGAATATTCAGAGAATGATACATATGGTTTACTTGGTATTGCATCAATTGAAATTGTTGGTAATGAATGGGAAGAATTAGGTGTAGTTGATAATGAAACTATTGGGAATATTGGATATTTAGAATCAGATTTTGTTTCAAATGAAAATATAAGTATTCAGCTTGTAAATAATCAAGAAAATTCAGATATATATAGTTCTCCCGATGGGGTTTCAGGTAATAATCAAAATTTTGGTACAGGTGGATTAGGTAGTTTGATTATTGATAAGGAGCAATCACTTGTTATTGATTTTTCAAGCAATACTAGTAATAATGGAGGAATTAATATAGATAGCACGGCATTTATTAAAAAAAATGTGAGTTATTCATCTTTAGATACTGAAAAGCAAAATAGTTTTTTTGTTTATAAAAACTTAGAGATGTATATGAATGGTAATGAATCAAGTTTAGGACAAGACTGGTACGATAATTGTAATGGCATAGATACGGAGGAGTGCTCTAATGTTGAACTGTGCTTCAGGTTTGGAAAAGATGAAAATTATTATGAAATAAGAAAACCATTTAAATCCATAGATAATGAATCAGTAATCGATCCTAATGGATGGCAAAATTTAAAAATAGATTTAGATGAATTAACTAGGTATAAATTAAATAGACAAAATTTAGAATCTTATGTTGATAACGGTATTGATAATTGTGATGATTTATATGAAACTGGAATTATAGATAATGAAACAAATATACCCTCATGTTTAAACCAAGAAACGATAGATTTAGGAATTACAACATTGAAAATATGTGATGAGCTATTAGGTACACCGGTTTTTAATGATGAGCAGTTAATTTTTTGTAATGAAAATGATTGTTTAAATTTTATTAATAGTGATATATGTGTTGATGAAAGCTTTGATGATTTAGGGCTTTATAGTCCTTATATTTTAGATCCAAATGGTGATAATTATTATAATCCAGGAATTGAATGTTGTGATTTAGATATAAATAGCAATAATTATTGTATACCAGATAACAATAATATTGAATTACCTGATTTTTATTGTCCTGATGCATCTGATAATTTTTATATAGCTACAGATGGAAATAGCCAGTATGATTGTATCGATGAAAATGATGAATCATGTAGCGAAGATGATTCAGTTGTTTATGGAGAAAGTGTAATCGATGATTGGGACCAAAATAATTTATACACAATTCCAGCGTCATATATACCTGAAGATGAAATTTGGTCATGGAAAGATTATTGTGAAAGTAATAATCAGCAAGATGCTAATGAGTGCGATGATTGGATAAATGTTGATATAAGTAGTGTGTGCGAAGATTGTTCTGAGTTAAGAGTTAAAGGTGAACCAGCTATCAACAAAATGGAATATATAATGGTTGGTATTAAAAACAATGCACCTGGCACAATTTTTGGAAGTGTATGGATTAATGAATTGAGAATGACGGGTGTTAAAAGAAAAAAAGGCACAGCTTTTACTACAAATTTTAAATTTAATTTAGGTGAGGTTTTTAATATTGATTTAGATTTTAAAAGTGAAGAGGCAGATTTTCATCGTTTAGAGCAGAGGTTAGGATCAGGTGATCATTCGATTAATTATTCAGTAAATTTAGGTTTTTCTCCGCATGAATTATTGAAAGAAAATTATTTTCAATTACCATTGAATATTAAATATTCCAAAGGTTTATATTCACCACAATATAAGCCTGGTTCTGATATTATATTAGGAGGATTTAATCAAACTCCAAATGAGTTGAAAAATATTAATAATTCAGTAACTTTAAGCACATCATTAAACACTATGTTATCAAATTTTTATAAAGAAAATTTATTTTTTAAATATTTTCTTGATAATTCAAAGCTTACTTACTCTTACAAATGGAATCAATCTTCAAATACAACAATTTTAAATAAAGAATCTATATTGCAAAACATAAATTATGATTACACTTTATCATTTAGTAGAGATAATAAATTGTATCCGTTTAAAAATTTATTCGATACTGATAATATTGATGATAAAAAATATTTTATTAATTTTTTAAAAGATATTAATTTTTATTATACACCACAAAATATTAATTTCAGCTCATCTTTCGTTGACTCTGATAATCTTACTGTTCAAAGAGACTTATATGGTGGTATAATTACAGATGAAAGAAATATAGATTTAAACAGGAGCTTATCATCTAATATTAATATCATTGATAATTTATCATTTCAATATTCAATTAATATGAAAAATAATTTAAATGATTATTTTTCAAAAAATTCTAATATGAAAATTTCAGATTTTTTTGATTTATCATACTCTCCTGGAATAAAGAAAAGCTTTAATCAGCAATTATCATTTACATATACTCCTGAATATTTAAAATGGCTTAGCCCTCGATTTAATTACGTACCTACTTACAATTGGGTTAGAGATGCTGTTAGTGGAGAATCTTCGACTGCTGACATATCCAGTGATAATAGATTTTCAGTTTCATTTACATTTTCATTTACTCAATTTATTGAACAGTTTTATGAATCAGATAAAAAAACATCTAGTAGTTCTTCTAGGTCTACTTCAAGGAGACGATCTAGTAGTACTAGTAATAGTTCTTCAAGTAATAAAATATTTATAATAAAACAGCCACATTTCAAAGCTGTTTTAAAGTTTTTACATGAAGTAGGTCAGAGATTTTCAAGTGTAAATATTAATTATTCTTACAATACAACAAATAAGTTCAATAATATTTCTACTGATATAAATCCAGATTACAAGTTTAAATTAGGAATTAATGATAGGCCAGTTGAAGGGAGTTTATTTGCTGGGTCTGATGGTATAATTATATCATCATCAAATACATTTAATCAAGAATTAAAGTTCAGTACATCAATTCAATTAAGTCAAAATTTAACTTTATCAAATGTTGAATACAGAGTTTCTCTTTCAGCAAATAATCAAAGTGATAGTGGATATAATGAAACACAATCTCAATCATATTTTCCATTAGGAGCATCTGGTAAAAATGGTTTTCCAATTTTTGGCTGGTCAGTTAACTTAAGAGGTTTAGAAAAATATGATTTTTTAAATAGTTGGTTCAAAAGCTTTAGCCTAAGTCATACTTACAGTGGTGAAAAAAATGAAATAAGTCAGGATTTTATAATCCAAAAATTAGATTATAAAAGAAACTTTGCACCTTTACTAAGATTTGATATGACTACAAAACAAATACCACTTGATATTGATTTAACCCTTAATAATACATTGAATATTACAAATGAAGGTGGGCAAATTGAGAGGACAACTAATAACCAAGTTAGCTTGACATTTGGTTATAGAAAGAAAACGGGATTTAATATGCCGGTATTTTTTCTTAGAGATTTTCAAGTAGATAATGAGGTTAATTTAAGTTTGAAAATTGGCTATGATAACAGTGATACAAAGTTTTCATATTTTGAGACAAACGATTTAAATCAATTTGAAGTAATTGCATTTAGTAATTCATATAATTTGCAACCTAAAATAACATATAATTTTAGTAAATTTGTTGAGGGTGATTTATGGTTTAATTATATAGTTTCAGATAATCATACATCAGGGAGAAAAAAAGAAACTGATATAGGATTTCAAGTTAGAATTTATTTTGAGTCATTTGATTAATAAAGTGAAAAAATTTATATTTATATTATTTATTAGTGCGTTTTACACACAGAATGTTCCATTTTTTGATGGTGAAATAGCATTCAAATACCTTGAAAAACAGTGTTCTTTTGGTGAAAGATTCCCTGGAAGCCAAAGTCATATTGATTTTAAAAATTATTTGGTTGATTTTTTAAATGGAAAAGCAGATGATTTAATCGTATATGATCATGAAATAAGCCACCCCTATATTAAAGATAAAAAAATTACATTATTTAATATACTAGCAAGATATAATTTAAGCTCACAAAATAGAATTTTATTAATGGCTCATTGGGACACTAGAGAAATTGCTGACTTAGATAAAAATGAAATGAATCAAAATAAACCAATAATTGGTGCAAATGACGGTGCAAGTGGTATATCTATTTTAATGCATTTATCTGAAATATTTTCAGATTATCCATTTAATAATATTGGTGTTGATTTATTATTTGTTGATGGAGAGGATATGGGTAGACATGGTGATATTGAAAATTTTTCTATTGGGACAAAATTATTTGCAAAAGAAATGAAAAAGCCTTACCCTAAATTAGCAATATGTTTAGATATGGTAGCTGATAAAGATCCGGAATTCAAAATTGAATATTTTTCATTTATTCAGGCTGAAAAAGAAGTACTTGAAATATGGGCATTAGCAAATTCCTTAGGATTTACAGAGTTTGTTTACGAAATGTCTCAACCTATTTATGATGATCATAGAGCATTATTTGTTGAAACAGGGATTCCTTCCTTAGATATAATTGATTTTGATTATCCTTATTGGCATACTTTAGAGGATACTGTTGATAAGTGTTCTCCTTATACATTGGGTATTGTTGGAAATCTTGTTTGTGAATATTTATATAGAGAAGAAAGTGAATATTAAGAGTTCAATTATATTATTTTGTTTTAACACGTTATGTTTTTGTTTGTATCCAACTAAGTATAACATAAATCATGACGAGTTGAACAATAATTATAGATTAAGAGAGCTTAGTGAAGATTTGAATAGTAGTTCAATAGTTGATTTAAGAATTTTAAATAATCAATCTATTATAATCGCGACATCTGGTGGATTGGGTCTATTGGATAATAGTATGGATTTATACAGTTTTGAAGATTCAAATCTACCTGTTGGAGGAAACCCTGCTTTAGAAGTTTATACTGAAGAACAATTAATTATTGTATCAGGAGTAGAAACAGTAAATTTTCTAAATGAAGAAGTTTCAAGTGGTACGGGTATTGCATGGTCAACTGATAATGGTAGTTCATGGAAATTTATTCCTCAGCCTCAAGATCAATTACCAGAATGTGAAAACTTAACATGTGATAACCCGCTAAATTCACCTGATGAATGTGAATGTTCTCCAGCTGGATCAGGGTGTTCTTGGGATGTTCCATCACAAACTTGTAGTCAGACAGGTAATAATATCATTATTAACTGGGGTGGACAAGTTCTGTCAAGCTTAGCTATACAGACTACTGCAAAAAATGTCACTTATGATGTTTCTGCAGATACTGTAAATAAATATATTTATGCTGCAAATTGGGCAGGTATGCTAAGACGATTTAAATATACTGATGAAAATCCAAACTGGGAAATTATTCCTCTTCCAATGGATAATCAGTCTTCTGTTGACTGCGGTTCTTATCCTGCAAGTTATGTTTATAACCCTGTCGATCCTCAGATAAGTGGAAATTTAAATTATGGAGGAAACCATAATCACAAAGTTTTTTCAGTATATACAGAATTTTATAATGACCAAATGTATGTCTGGGCTGGTACAGCAGATGGAGTAAACAGAGGGATTATAGATGATAATGGGTGTATTGATTGGATTCATTATACAACGTTTGATGGCTTGGGTGGAAATTGGATTATAGATATCGTCCCACAGTATTTAAC